>Ga0265338_10000729_pt1 | contig 56118 bp, 91 predicted proteins | sample 42126metaG_FD_193579 | JGI IMG/M metagenome (GOLD analysis project Ga0265338, IMG submission 193579) | Rhizosphere microbial communities from Carex aquatilis grown in University of Washington, Seatle, WA, United States - 4-21-26 metaG | ecosystem: Host-associated > Plants > Roots > Rhizosphere... | reverse complement strand
TCCGTCGCCGCCCGGTACTTTTCTTTAATCGAGCCCCGCGTGCTGGCCAGGTCCGGGTCGAGCAGTGCGGACAGTGCCGCCTCTTCGCGACCCTTCGCCTTTGCGAGCCGCGAACGGAGCCGCTCGACTTCTCCGGAGCTGGTCTTCAGCTCTTCCTCGCGGCGGCCAAGAATGGCCCGCAGCGCTTCGCCGTTGGTGCAGACCTCGACCAGCTTGCGCCATACCACAGCGTCAAGGCGCGCGACAGAGATGGAATGCTTGCACAAAACGCCAGAGGGGGCGCGCAGCGGATCGCGGCCGACGCAGCGGTAAGCGTTCGACCTGCCGCGCTCGCCGCACATGCGCCGGCCGCACTGCGCGCAGAACAGCAAGCCGCGCAATAGGTAGGCCGAGCTGGGACGCCCTACCAGCGGATTCGCCGCGAGCCGAGCCCCGACGCGCTCCCAGATCGCGCGGTCCACCAGCGGCGGGACACTCAGCGGGATGCGCTCTCCCGACGTGCGCACGCGAACGCTCTTTCCTTCCCTCCGCAACGTGCCATAGTAGGCGACGCCGGCATAGGTCTCATTCGCCAAGATGCGCCGTACGCTGGAGCGTTCCCACGGCTTGCCGCCCCACGTTGGGAGCCCGGCCGCGCGGAGTTCCTGCACCACCGCCCGCAGCGACAAGCCCGAATCGTAGGCCGTGAAGATGCGCTGCACGATGGGAGCCCGTTCGACGTCTGGTAGCAGCTTGCCTTCCTTATAGCAATAGCCGTACGCGATCCGGCCACCGCTGATGAGGCCCGCCCGCGCCCGCTCCTTCTTGCCGCGCATAGTGCGCTCGCGGATGACTTCCCGCTCGTATTGCGCGATGACGCCGCGCATCCCGAAGAACATACGGCCGGAGGGAGAATCTTCAAATTTCGCCGCCACGAACTCCAGCCGTGCGTGCTTCTCGATTTCGGGCTTGAGAATGAGCAGGTGAGCCAGCTCGCGGCTGAGCCGGTCGGCATCGAACATCAGCACGAACGTAGCCGCGCCTTCGCGCACCAGGCGGCGCACGCGGTCGAGGCCCGGCCGGTCCAATATGACGCCCGAGATTCCGTCGTCGGTGATCTCTTCCAGGATCTGCCACCCGCGCGCCGCTGCGAATTCGCGGCAGGCCCTCAGTTGGGAAGAGAGACCATACTTTTCCAGTTGGTCTTCAGTCGAAACCCTCGCGTAGATAAGTACCGTGTCCATGGGCGAGTATTATAAAGCTTCAGGCTGCCTCTCGGTCATTGGATTCGGCGGCTTTCTTGCGAGCGTGTTCGTTGGCGCGGTCGATCAGCCAGCGCAGGGCCAGCAGCTCACGGGCGGGGTCTACTGCGGCAGGCATAACGCTCACCTGAAGCTTTGGCACGGCCTGCACGATCGCGCTCATATTGGCCCGCCCTCCGAGCCGTACGTCGTGATGCTGCGCTTAGCCTCATCAAGGTAAACAATCGTGACGACAGTCCCGCCAGAGCAAACCGCGCATCGCCTGCTTTCATTGCAACCGACGAACTCCCCAAGCTCTTTGGAGATCGCCTCTAACTTCGCGGAGGCTATTTCCTGCGCGCGCTTGGCTTTGTCTGCCGACTTGCGCGACTCCTCCAGACTCCGACGCGCCTCGACATAGCGCTCGGCAGCGCGCACGAAGTCTTCCTGCCGGGTCAACGTGCGAGGCATCATTTCTTGCCCTTCCCCTTCGCCTTCCCCGCCTTCTTCGCGGCGCTCTGCTTCGCCGCGAGCGTGCCCAGCTTGGCGATGGCCGCTTTCGCTCCGCTCGGCGCGGCGGGCTTGGGGTTCATCTCTTCGTCCACGGCCTTGGCTATGGAGGCGCGGTTTACTTTGTGGGCGTCGGCGAGCATGGCAAGCGTCGAGTTAGGCGACCAGCGCACCTTCGCGCCCAAGTCAAACAAGATCACGGCTAACGTTACGCGTAGCAGGCGTTCTATTGGCATCTTGTAGAGCGAGTCAGCCAGATCGAGTGCGATGAGGCGAGGCGCTTCAAAGGCGGCGCTTGCCGAAACGCCGCCCGTGTCTGCCGCTACTTGCTGCTGGATCACCTCCTTTTCTTCAGGGTGGGAGGAAGACTGAGAAGTTGTTTCATCCGGCACAGCCGGGAGCGATTCCACCTCAAAGCTCGATGCCTCGCAAACAGGGCACGCGATGAGCCCTTTCGCCGGGCCGTCTTGCACCACAAAGACACTGCCGCCGCACTTGTCGCATGGCTCGATGACATGCGCCGCCTCAGCCGCGAAGCCTTCCGGCAGCGCGTCGTCATCGCAGCCGGTATCCATGGCCTTCGGCGCGTCCACCGGCACGGCGTTCGCCAGCTCGCGGCGCTCCAGGTCGAGCGCCCAGCCTTGCAGCGCTTCGGCCTGCTTGCGATGCTTTTTCGGCGTGAGGGTGATGGCCTTTTCATCCGCGCACCACAGCACGATTTGCTCGCACGCATCGGCTATAGCCTCGGCGCGCGCGGGAAACACGGCCGCATTAGCGTGCGGATAACCACCCATTCCACCGGCTGCCAGATCGGCGCAACACGAGGCGCGCCAGCCATCCGCCTGCTCGATGACCGCGACGAATGCGAGATTGGCCGGCGAACGCAGCAGCTCGCAATCGGATTCTTCAAACTCGCCCGCTTCGTTGGGCTGCGCAAACGCCCGCGCCTGATCCATCAGCATCGTTTCTTCGCTCATTTATGACGCCCTCGACTCCACCGCCGCACGCTCTTCCGCTTGCACCGCGCGCACGATCTCCCGCACGCCCGCCCTGTCTCCCTGGTGCTCCGCGAGCTGCTCGACCGCGCGTATCGCTGCGACCACCTGCGCGTGGCGGCGCTTCAACGCCACCACCAGCTCGCCGCACTTATACTCCAGACTCGACATCTACGCCTCCCCTCCCGACGGCGCGCCGAATCGCGCTGCGCGATAGTCCAGCAGATACTTCCGCCAGCAGCCTCCCCATGCGTAAGCGTGGGCGCGTAGCACGCTCACCAGCCACTCCAGGCAATTCGCCGCGAGCAGCGTGGCGCTGGGAGCTACCAACACTGCAAGCAGTACGATGCCGGCCAGCATGGCGAGAATGATGAGGATCTGGTAGAGCATGGCTGTGTTACCTGCGCCGCCGCGCTCCCGCGAACACCGGCTCGCTGCGGGCTGCGACGATTGGCTGGCCCACCACGTCGCTGTACGCCACGCCTTCGAAGCACACCAGCGCCAAGCCGCTGGAGGGCGTGGTGGTAAGCGACACGGCCGTACCGTCGCGCAGTTGTAGTGTGAAGGTTACCGACAGGACGTCGGGCGCGGCGTGCGCGCCTGCCATCGTGTAGTAGGTCAGGGGCTGGCCGTTGCCGGGCAAGCCGATAATCTGATTGCTGTAGCCCCACATCAGCACGTCGCTAATGGGCTGCTGTGCGCTGGCCGCGACCGTAAATGCGAGCAAGCACACCGATAGACACAAGAATCGCTTAATCATTGAGTTGAATCTCCTACTTGGCGGATGCCAGGACACCGCATACGGTGGGCTCTCTCCCTCGGAAGTTTTATCCCCGCTTCAAGCCCTGCCTGTATGCGATGACCAGGCCGCGTGGACTCCTCTAATTCGGAGGTATTAGCTGAATCCACACGTATTTGGAGCCCTGGTTCCCGTTGGGAGGAACTTACTGCGCTACCGGCGTGCCGAGTACCAAGCTTCCCGAGGTAGCTGGGCCGGGCGTGATTTGGAGCGCTTGCGTATACGGTCCGGGGCCGGGCGTGCCGTCTGCCTTGGTAATGGTTGCGGTGATGGTCAGCGTGCCGAGCTTCTTGCCGCCGATCACAAAGCCGCTCGCGATGGTTCCAGCGGCGGGTGTCGCGTCCGGTACGACAGTGCCCATGTCGGTGTCACTCGCAGTGACCACGCATGTATCGCCGGGGTTGGGTGCGGTTGGGTTGCCGTCAGCATCCGTTTCGGGAACGGAGTACGGGATTTTCTGAACGTCTTCCATCGGAGTAGATTGAGTGCCCATGCTTGTAACTGCTGCTCCTTCTTTCGACCTGCGAAATTGTTATTGCGGAATCGGCGTGCCGAAAACGATCTTGGCTCCCACCGCATCTTCCGCGTGTACTGCCGCCTTGATCGTGGCGACGTCTTTCTCGATGCGGATTAGCTGCGCCGAGAGATCGCCCGCCGCGACCGCGAAATCCGCGCGCAACTGGCGGATCGCATCCAGCACCGCCGCGTTACGCAGCTCGGCGTCGGTCGATTCCTTCCCGATCTTGCCGTCCAGCGCGGCCAGCTCCTGATGCGCGCCAATGTCGCGCGCCTCGGACGCGTTGGCGTCCTGATTTTGGAGCGCTCTCAGCTCGGACACCTGCGACGAGATGCCCGTCAGCCGCGTGAAGAGATCCGGCAGTGCGGAGAGAATCGAATTAACGCGAATCAGCACGGTCATTTACCGCAAGCTCCTGATGTAGAGATACCAGCCGCCGTACCCTACAATTGCCGTGAGTACGAACGCCGCGAAGAGTACCAGGCGCTGCGCACGCGTCCGGGCTAGCGCTTCTTCGAGCGCCGCAATCGTCTTCTGCTGCCGGATGTTGTCGTAGGGCAGCGATTGCGTTGGGTTCGCAAGTGGTGCGCCCACGTGTTCGCGCAGGAACGGCGAGGCGTGGCGCAGGGCGCGTTGCAGGGCGTCGGGTTCGTGAGCTACGGCGTTCATGCGGCCCTCCGCACAAGTCCGAAGCTCGTCCGGCGTTCCGGTTGCGGCGAGCGATTTGAGATCAGCCACGCAATCACTACGTCCGTCACCGTGCGGGCCGGGACGCGCAACTCCTCGGCGATGTCCTCGGTAGAGTGGCAGGCGTGAAATCGATCCACGATCAACTGCCGCAGGATCGGCGACAACTGGCGAGCGGTTACCCGCGTTCTTCCCGACTTGCGGCTTTTTAGTTCAGCGGGTTGCGAAATTGTTGGTGACTTGGTTTCCGAGTCCATAGGATCATTCCTCCGATGAGTGAGCCTGTTTACGTTTTTTGCTTTTCCGCTTCCGCCGCGCTCTCGCGGGCGAGCAGCTCTTGTGCGTACGCCTGGGCAGCTTCCATGACGCGTTCCGAGTTTGTTTTTCCGTTCAGCATCATCGACAGGAATGTTCGCGATATGCCGAGCTTTTCGGCGAACGGCTTGCCCGCCGAGTTGCGCTTGAATACCCGGCGCAGTTCGTTGAGTGGCAGATAGGCCGGGCGCGGCGGTATCGCCTGCATTGTTTCCCGCACGGTTTGTTGCGTCTGCTGCATGAGATTAGTAGAGTTAAAGACGATTTAGCTAATTTGCGCTTAATCGAAATACGATCATACGCGTATGCATACGCGTATGTCAAGAGATTTCTGGAAATTTATTTTGCGTAATCCGCTACGAACATTTCGAGAGGCCTTGGGAATGAGTCGCCCCGCACTGGCGATTGCCATTCAACGGTCTGCCGTAACCCTGGAGAAATATGAGGCCGAGGCACCGCCGGAACTGATAGCGGCGCTGTCACTGTATGCGCAGAAGATAGGCCGGGCCGACGCAATTCCACTTCTTACGCCAGAGCTAGCGGGAGGCCATCAAAACCATAAGCGTAATCCAGCCGAAAAAGGTGCCAAAAAAGAAGACTTGGACGGGCAGCTCTCTGAAGTTATGGGAGATAGCTATCCTGAAAACGCTGACACCGGACGGTCTTCGTTGTCCGACCATGACTTAGAATTACAGAATCTGTTACCCCACGAGCGGAAGGCCATTACGCTCCTGCTTCAGATTCTGCGCCGGGGCACAGAGACGAAACAGCAGGCGATTGTCTCTAATTTAAAAGCGTTCACGGAAGGCGACCATGAGCGAGGCCCCGAAGCTAATACCGTTCCCGAGCAACTGCTTGACGATCTCGTCAAGGCGTCTGAAGCGATTATCACTGATGAGAAAATGCATGGAGAATGGCTGGCTTGTCTTGGCGCGATCAAAGCGCAATTTAGCGATACTCGAAACCAACCTGAACCGGCTGGAAATGTTCGTGGCAAGCGAGCAAATGCAAATCGAAGCGGACCTCGCCGCCGGGGCGGTAGTTGAAGAAGACTGACAGGAGCGCGGCGTTTACGAGCCCGGCTTGGTGCTGTCCGTGTCCACGGCTTTCTTGCCGGTGATTCCTTCCAGGGCCGCAATGAGACCCCGATACTGGTTCTTGTCGGCCTGCACCACTAGCCCGCCCTTCTGCCCAGCGCCCGCATCCCAGACGAGCCCGATGTAATGCTTCTTCGACTTGCTGAGCGCCACAAGCAGCCCAATCCCCAGCGAGATGACCGCTAGCCCTACAGCCGTGCCGATGCGCCGGTGAACTTCCTGCCCGTAGCTCACTTCCGTAATCGTCGCCGTTTTGATGATAAACGGTTCCGGATTTGCCTTCTTTCCTGTCATCACCAGCCGCACTTGATCCTGATCGATGAAGAGATTCATCAGTTGGCCCGGCTGGACCGTCGGCAGCGAACCGCCCGAGTAGATTACTGGATAAGCCGCCTGGGTAGGCTTCACCTTGGCAGCGTCAAGGGTCAGGGCTGGGACGGTGAAGCAAAGCAGGAACGCAAGGGCGGGCTGAAGAGTCTTCATGGCCGGTTAGTATAACAATTTGAAATGCCGAATCAAATAGATCGGAGGATAACCTTGGGGCGAACGCCTCAGGCCACCGTACCAGTATTTGCTGAGCCAAAAATCAACAAGTACCGATCCACGGTCTTTGCCCCTTCCCCCTTCGCATCCTGCCGTGTTAGAAATCAATCTATGAAATCCGCCCTGGTTCTCTTACTTGGAGCAATGTACTCCAACATCACAGCCACCCAATACGTCGATGAAATGGAGCCACTGCTGGCCGCGAATCGCACGGCGTACCTGCTTGGCCAGCACACCGACGAACGCAAGGCCGAAGCGCTGCGCTTCTTCGATCAGCACTGGAGGCAATTGAAATCATCGGAGGCTTGCGGATCTAAGCTGCTCGGCGGGGCCGGGGTTGCGTGCGTTGCGGATCGAGCGGACGGCGGAAGGTTTCCATGGAGTACGTATTACCGTGATCCGATCACAAATAACGGCTTCTAACTAATCCTTGGGCTCCAAACCAAATCTTGAAAGCTCGGCAGCCAACTTTTCCTTGCGCTCCGAGGCCGCTTGAATATCGAGCGCCAAAAACTCACGCTTGGCCACGAGTTCCGAGAGCTGTCTTTTCGCGGCTATGTATTCACAAGCCGTCCTGCCGAACGCTTCCTCATGCGCTTCGAGCAGCGCAATGGCCTTCTTTAATCTAGCTTCATCCACGCTCATTTTCCCGCCTTTTTCTTTGGCCTGCCCCTTGGCAACTCGCCCGCCGCGACGTCCCAATTCGGCTGTTTGCAATTTGGGCACCGCGCCGGGCGCGTAACGATTCGCTTGATCCATGAATGGCCGCACCGTAGGCAGGTGCAAATCATGCTTTTCGGAATCTGCATGTTTTCGCATGATAGCATGTTTTTCTGTTGATTTAATCGTGCTCGCATGATACTATGTATTCATGGTTGCCGCACACACCAACAACATCAAAACCAGCCGCTTCGCCGAGGCCACCTGCCCGCTCTGCTTCACGCACTTCGACCGCCTGCCCGTGGAAGGCGACTACATCGCGCTGCCGGTAACGCCCTGCGCCGATGACGCGTGCGGCCAACTGCTCTGCGTGGACTGCGCGCAATTCGCCTGCGACGGATGCGGCCAGACGTTCTGCCAAGAGCACCAGATTCTCGTACCCGATGGCACGCCGCGCCCGCTGCGCTGCTGCCAGGCGTGCGCCGCGGAATGCGAAGAGCTGCCCGCGCGCATCCCCGCGCAGAGCGAAACGCGGCCGGCGATTCATACGACGGAGGTGGCTTGAGCCATGATGAGCGAATCGCAAATCCGCTGCCTGATCGCAGCGTCCACCACGGAAGCGAAGCGCGCCGCCGTGAAGCGCGACTACTCGACGTGGTATTACCACTGTGCGAAGATTTGGGCGTTTGAGTGCGTGCTGGAAGAGCTGGTAGACCATCCGATTACACGCTTCCCGTACCCGCGAGAGGTAGCCTGAGATGACGTGCCACTTCTGCGCTGCACCCATCGCGCTCACCGAATCGCAGACGCGCGATGCGGACGGCCCCACGCACACGCGCTGCCATAACGCCGCGTACGAAGAGCGCAACGCGTGGCAGGCGGAATGCGATGCGCACGCGGGCTTTGGCGATCGCGCGCCGCGAAAGCGCGGGGCGGGAAGCGAGAGAGTTACCGAGTTTGAGAAAGGACGCGTCGCGTAAGCGCGGCGCTGGAGGAAAAGACGATGCAGACGATTAACTGGAACACCACGAAGGCCGAGCAGGATCTCATCGAGAAAATCGCCCGACGCGCGATGGCTCTCAAGGTTCCCATTAACACTGGCCGCACGTTGCAGGATTGGACCATGGACATTACCGCGACGCACTGCAACGGATGCGCTCTTGATCTCGCGCGGTTTGCAGGCGGTGATGATTTCAATTTTGCCCACGATATTGCGGGCATCGCGCGCCACTTGAACCGGAGCACAGGCCAACTGGAGGGTTATTTTCTGCCGCGCTTCGCCTCCCGCGAATAACCTCCCTGACGATGACGCGCCGGTAACGCGCCGAAACGCCGCAAGCGCGCGGCGTCGGAGGATACCATGCCAAAGAAATTGGAAGAGTGCCAGCACTGTGGCTCCCTCGTGGATAAAGACGAACTCGCGATGGTGCGTCCGCTCGGCGACGCCATCGGACCGATGTGGTGCCACGTCTGCCGCTATTGCCTGCCAGCCGGATCGATCCTTGACCTGCGGGCTAACCTCACCAATCGAGAAATCGCATTCGTTATTTGCAACGCTACCAACCTGATACTGACCGCAATTGCGGAAGCGAAAAAGGAGACTGAACAATATGGCAACCGCATCTAACAGACAACCGCGAGAAGTCGTGGAGTTTCCACCCAACATTCCCGTTACCGTAGCCCTGAAATACTCGCAAGGGCGCACGGTAAGCGGGCAATCAGGTGAGCGATTCATGTTCACACTCGCCGATGACCGCGTGATGTTTCTCGACCCGGAAGTCGCGGGGCAGATCATGGACCTCGGCGTAAACGTCCGCGAGAACTTCAGCATCACCAAACAGCAAGCTGGCACGCGTGCGCCTATCACCTGGGCAGTCGCGCGCGTGTGCGGCGAGCAGCCCAACGGCACGTTTGTTACTCCGGCGTTACCATCACCGGCCACTGGAGCTAACGGCGCAGTAACGCCGCCCGCAAAGCCGATGGCAGCGGCCACCGCCGCGCAACCTGACGACAGCCGCCGGCAGCCGTCCACAGCGTTAGTGGCGGACGCGTGCGGCATGGTCGACGCGTTCGCGGAAGTGCTGGAGCACGCGCTGACGCGCCACAGCGGCAAGGTAAAGCCGGATGAAGTGCGCGCTATATTTCTTACTGTGGCCATCAATCGTTCCAAGTTCGCGGCCTAACCCTTCGGCAGCGAGCGCTCAAATGCAATCGCATCGAGCATCGCTGCCAATTCTTCCCGATGCCGATGGCCCCACATCGCCAACTCCAAGCGATTCGCGAGCCGAAGTTCCGCGAAAAGTTGCGCCAGCATCTGCTTAATCGTGCCGTAGCGGTAGCGCGTCACTGCCGCGATGTCTGCATTGTTCAGTCCCTTGCCGAGCAGTAGGATTAGCTCCGCCTGACGCGGCGTGAGGCGTGGCGCCGGGTTGCAGCCCGCGTGCGAGCACACGCGGCTTACGCACTGGCTGCAAAGCCCCGCGCGGCCCTCTGGTTCGTGATCGGCCATTCAGCGCCGCCCGTTCGCGCCCGCGAGCACCACGAGGCACGCGAGCGCGCCGAGCGCGGCCAGGCCAACGAGAATGACGCGGGCGAGCAGCATTTAGCGGATCTCACACCCGAAGAGCAGCACCAGCACGCCCGCGAAGCAGAGGGCGATGAAGGCGATTACCGCGATGATCCAGAGCATGATTCGCGCGGCTCCGTGCATTCTTCGGCTAGCCGATCCGCCGCCGCCTTGCCGCCGAGCGCCTGCGAAAGCGCGCGCCAGTTGGCGATGCACGCGTTGCAGTTGCAGAGCGAGGCGCGGCGCGGGCCGCCGTGGCCGTTGGCTTGTTTCTTGTGACCGGTTTTCATTTATGCCTCTATTCGGAAAACAACTCGAAGCGTACTTGGCCTGGAAGATCCACGGCCGGAAACTCCCGCAATCCGAGCGCATCGGCCCGCGTCCAGGACCGCCACGGAAAGGCCCGGCCAGGGATGAAGACTACAAGTCCTGGGTTCGGTCACTTCCTTCCGTGGTGTCAGGACGCGGACCATGCGAAGCTGCTCACGTCGGGATGGACGGCGGCATGAGCATGAAAGCGTCGGATTTGACGTGCATTCCGTTGACGCCCGAAGAGCATCGCGAGTATCACCAGATCGGCTGCCAGAGCTTCGCGCGCAAGTACAGGCTGAATTACCGGCGCATCGTGGCGCGGCTCAATCGCGAGTGGCGCGAGAGGCGCGCGGCGTAGGTGTTCGCAAAATGCTTGCAGTCGTGTTAGCATAATGCTAATATCTGAATGTGAACGTCATCAGCAAGCGCGGACTCGACAAGCTGGCGGAATCGCAAAAGGTCGATCTGGACGTTAACGCTGAACTGAACATTTGGTTTCACGTAGCACGGCGGGCGCATTGGACGCGGCTAGCGGAGGTGCAGGACGATTACCCGTCGGTGGATCAGGTCGGTAAAGTGCTGGTGTTTAACATCCGGCATAATCGCTATCGCCTCATCGCGACGGTTTCGTTTGCCGCACAACAGCTTTACGTAAAAGCGCTGCTGACGCACAAAGAGTATGATCGAAAGGAGTGGAGAAAATGGGCATGAGCGTTCTGAATCCAGCGAAATACGGGCGGCTTTGCGGCGCCGTAATTCCCAAGGCCATCGAAAACGACGAAGAGTTTGACCGCCTGACAGAGCAGATGGAAGAACTCGACTTCAAAGAAAATTCCACTCCCGAGGAACAAGCGCTTGCAGCGATGCTCTCGGTTCTCGTCCAGGATTACGACGACAAGCACCACAAGCTGCCCGAAACCACGCCAGATCGCATCGTCCGCGTACTGATGGAGAACCGCGGCCTCAAGCAAGTGGACCTCCTGCCGATCTTCGGCTCCCGCAGCGTGGCGTCCGACGTCATCAACGGCAAACGAGAGCCAAGCAAGGCCCATATCCGCAAGCTCGCCGAGTTCTTCCGCGTGCCGGCGGAATTGTTCTTGTAGAGAGCTTTATTCCGCCCGGCTAACATCCGAAGGCGACTGGCGTACTCGTTGATCGTGAATCGCAAGATCCCTGGGTCGTTCAACATAAAAACCAATGAGCGTTTTCGACTGAAGAATCGTCCCATCAGCCTTACACTCCTTCACTAACTCACGCACGGGCTTCTCTTTCCACTTCGGATCGATCATGACCGAACCTAGACCTTACCCTCTTTCAGTAAGACAATATCCAGCATGCAAACCTTCTTATCCCGCATCGGAATCCACACCGCCTCCGACTCATTCAACGCCCCGCCTCTCGATGCGCAGAATGCCTTCAGCGCCAAGTACAGCACGCGCTGCGCATCTTCGGGATAAGCGCTCCACGCGGTATCGTGTAACTGCCGCTGAAGCTCCCGCATAGTGTCAGCTTGCATCGTCTGCTTTTGACTCGGCATCGTTACTCCTTCGCACCAATATCCGCACACGGCCTCGCAGCAGCAGCACCGCCACCAACGTAAGCTCGCCGCCTGCTATCAAGCCCACCAGCAGCGCTGTAAACACCAGCACAGCCTGCGCAAATGCCCAATCGAGCCACTCCACGAGAGATCACTTTACGCGCGCGCGTAATTCTTCGGAAGGATCGGCTACCGCGTGCTGCTTCCGCTCATGCGCTTCGACCAAGCGGATTGCATCCACCGCCGAATCTTCCTCAAACACCTGAAAGCAATGCTGGCAGAACGCCTGGAATCGCGAATGATCGTAAAACAATGGGACCTCCTGAACGGTACGGACCAGTGTGAGCGGCCATCGGTGTACCAGATGACACGACGCTTCAAGCCACATCCTCGGACGACTGCCCTTGCCCGTCGATCTCGGCGCGCACCTGCTTGCCACTCTTCCCACGGCCCGTATACTTGCGCATCTGCGCGAGGATCTCAACCAACGCTGGAGGAATCGGCAGCCCCGCATCGGCCATATTCAGCACGATGGAAATCGCCTCATTAATCACGAAGGCTACCGCAATCGTGTTCGGCACATCGAGCGGCAAATGCAGCGGCGTCATGATGTGATGCGCCACGCCAATCAAAATCAGCGTCATCACCTTCCGCCACAGCCCCTCCACCGATTCCCGAATACAAAACACGCCGCGCAGGCCCGCATTGACAGCGCCCACAATCCAGTCCGCGACCGCCAATAGCATGTAGGTCTGAACAGCGAGGGGGATACTGGCGAGCACAGACGCGTACACCCCCAGAAACCAGGAGGCCGCACCTGGCAGCGAGATAGCGAAGAGTTTGCGCATGGACTGTTTCACGAGCCTCCTACAGCTTGTAGAATCGCGTCGTATCGATTTGCTTGGTGAGCTTCAGCGGATCAGCCCACGCGGGCGGCTGGATGGATGTATCGAAGTAGTAATTTGCGCCGCCCGTCGTGTCGAGCGAAGCTCCGCTCGCGTCTTCGGTGGGCTCGTCGACCACCGCGCAGCACGCAAGCCATGCAGCCCAGTCCGCCGGATTCTTGGGACTCGGCATCTTCGCGGCATTCGGATCGCCCGCATTGAACGACGAGAACTGACGCGGGCAGAGGATCGTTGACACGAGGTCCCTGCACGCCACGAACGGCCCGCTGGGATGCGCCACGCGGTTGAGAATCACCCAACGGATCGCGCGCTTCACTTCGAGCGACTGGCCGCGCGCCTCACGCCAGAGGCAGAGGGCCAGCAGGACGTTGGGGTATTGATCCTGGATCACGCCGCGCCCTCATGCGCCTTGGCGGCGGATGCCGCGACCTGCCAGCCTTGCTGAATCGCCTCAGACAGCTTTGACCAGTCCGGAATGGGCGCGCCCGTGGCCAGAGACTTACCACCAGACTGCGCGCGGTACGCCTCATACGCGGCCTGCGCGGCGCCTAGCAGTTCGGGCGTGCTCGGCGCGTAGGGCAGCGCGGCAGGCGTGCCGTTGGGATTGATTCCCAGGTTCTTCTGCCCCTTCGCCCACACGGCGATTGAGATAGCGGCCGCTACGAATGGCTTCCAGTCCGGAGGGATGGCGTCGAGCACCGAAGGCGGCAGCGCGGTGAGGATCGCAACTACCATGAGTACGACAAATACGACGTGGCTTTTTAGTTGGGTGAAGGTCATAGCTATTTCTTCGCCGGCAGACTTGCCAGATTGATGACCACGCCCGCCTCGAGGATGGGATTCCAGCCCACTCCCGCCACATACAGAGCGCGGACCGGCGCAATGATCGAGAACGCCTTCGACACCTGATAGACCGGAGTGAGAACAAACGATGTCGAGAAGTCGATATTCACCGAGCCCCCGGAAGAGCTGAAGCTGGGCCCAATGTCGCCGCCGAGCAAGATACTGAGGTGTCCCGTGTCGAGGATGTCCTTGTGAAAGCCCTGCCGCACGCTCGATTGGATCGCGTAGAAGCTCTTACCCGTGGCGGGATCTACGGCCTTTCGCGGCAGGATATCTGCCGTAGTGGTTCCGTATACGCCTGCTTGCCCGCTTACCGGGTAGATGGCTGAGACGCCGAGAGTGAATCGCGGGTTGCCAAGTTGATTGAACTCGGCGAAGGCCGCGACGCCTACCGGCATAGGGAAACTGGGGAAGACCGGAGTTACGGGAGTAGTGGTTTGCCCGAATGCCGCGCAAGCGAGCAGTACGGACGCGAGAGTGATTACAGCGAGTGATTTGATTGTCATGATTTACCTTTCGTTTGGGGAATCGCGGCGGGAGTTGGTTGCTTTGGCTCCCACCGCGTTCCTTGTCGTTTGCGGGAATGTACTATGCGGATAATCTATGTTCGATAAGTGTTACTTGCCTTCTTTCTATCGAGCAGAGATACGCTTCGATTCCTTGACTAAGATGGCTGTTGGATCGCGCATCGTTCTTTCGCACGCTGCCGTGGATGGCTCTGTGGGGCCGATGGCTAGGAGTCCGAAGGCGACTGGCGTACTCGTTGATCGCGAATCGCCCGAGGCCCAAGGTTGTCCAACATAAGATCACGTTACTTACTAGATTTCCGCTTTGGGCACTTATTAAATACTCCAAACGCATCTTGTACCCAGCAAGTCTTATCCAACGGACAGAACCCGCACGAAATGCACGCGACCCCGTCCTTGCCATTAACATTCGCGCGCCCGCACGGCCCGCCCACGTTCACCACGTTCACCCGCTGATGCCGCACGCTGATGCACGCACACAAACACGCGGCCAGCAGCACCACGAGAATCAAGCACTTCGTCTTCATGAATTCACCTCATCGAACCCCGACGCGTACCGCGCCTGAAACCGCGCCGAGCGAAAGCAACCCCACGCGGCGAACACGCGCAACCGGCGCAGATGCCAGCAGGCCAAGCGCAGATGCGTCGCCACCACAACCCGCCACGCATGCTCCCACGTCACGGTAGGCGCTCCTCTTCGCGTGTCGCCTCTTCCGCTTCGCGCGTCTTGCGCTGCAACTCCAGCGCGCCAGGGCCGGGCTGTGATTCCGCTTCCATCTCGCGCAAGTACGCCGCGTTCGGCGAGGGGTCGGGGCCGAAGTGAATGATGCTTGCCAGCTTGCGAAGGAAGCTCATGCTAGTGCCCCGTTCCGCTGCTGATTTGCAGTGTAATCTGGCCCTCGAAGATATCCCCGGTAGTCGAGTCCTGCACGCGTACGCCGATCACTGCGCGCTTGTTGTTCGCGCCGCCCTGCACGCGAAACGCTACCTTGCTTGTCGCGGGCACAATCGCGGGCGCCGGGCTCGCTGCGATATACGTGCTGGTCACATCCGTGCCGGTTACCGGGTCCGTGGCCACCACAGCGAGCAGCGTCATGCCGTCCGATCCGATGACTTGCGCGAAGTCCACGCCGCACGTGAAGGCTTCATAGGGCGTCTTTGTGATCGTGAGCAGACTGACTGCGCCGCAGGTAAACGCGAAGAGTGTTACGAGCGTTATTGCTGACAGGAGTTTCATTGCTTTATCGCCTCCGCCGCGCGGCCAGTCGTTTGTGGTCCCTCATCGGTTCCGCGACCAGCCCCGCGCCTTTACTTCTCGAACGCGGCTACAATCGGGTTCGGCGTATCTCCCGGCATCATGTAATAGAAACCATGAGCGGGATTGACCGAACGGTGGCACAGCGAAGTTTGGCGCTCGATCTGCCGCCCGTACGGGTCTTGCATCTTATCGTCAGAGCTTACGAACACGATATTGATGCACGGCACGCTATTGGCGGGATTGCCCCAAACAGCGGTTACGAGCGCTTCATGCTGCACTGCCACGGGGTCAACAAATACGACGCGGCCACCAACGCGAAGCGCGCTCAAATCCGGCTTATCCATTTTGCGATTCCTCCTTTCTCTCAGATTCAACTGCAAACTTTAGGCGTAGCCATCGGCCCCACAGAACCCTCAAACAACACGACGCGAAAGCTCGATGCGCGATCCAACATCTTCATTGCCCGACAATCAACACAGTTACTTGTTTCACATACGCCCCAAACAGCGACTGCAAGTAACTCGCCAGCTTCACAAACTCTAGATATACAGCTAAGTGCTCCGGCAGAATTACAACTGCCGCACTCCCAGTATGCTCCAGCGTCTCTCGCAACCCCATCGCATCGAGCACCGCGCGGAACCGCCCTGCTTGCGTCCCGCTTACTTCCACTACCGCCGTGCCATCAGACACCGACACCACACGCCCGCGTATCGCTCCCACTGTGGACGCCATCACAAGCACATCCGACGCCAGCGCGTAATGCGCAGCCAGGCGGCTCGCCGCGTCCGCTCCCGCCAGCACATCCGACACACTCACCGCACGCCCTCTCGTAACGCCCTCACGCAATCCCAGCGCATCGGACGCCGACACATGCAGCCCCGCACTCTCACTCGCAGCATCGGACACCCCCGGCGCATCCACCCCCGCCACATGCAAGCCCGCGATCCGCGCCGCGCTGTCGAACGCGCCCATCACATCGCTCACGAAGATCAGCTTCACCCGCAAGGCCGTAACGCCCTCACCCAACCGCGATGTGTCGAACGCCGTGGCGAAGTGCGCGGCAAAGGTCGATCCGCCGTCGCTCAATCGCATGGCGTCGGCCGCCGCCGCCAGATGCGCCGCGAATTCCACGCCCGTATCGCTGAAGCGCATCGCGTCCGACACCGCCCCAAAGTGCGCTGCATGGGCCGCCGCCGATTCGCTGAGCAGCGGCGCGTCTGATGGCCCCGCGAAATGTGCAGCGAGCCCCGTGGAGCCTTCCGCTAGGTATGTGCGGTCTGACGCTGCCCCGAAGTGCGCTGCAAAGCCCGTGGCGCGCTCGCTCAGCAGGGGCGCGTCTGACGGTACCGCGAAATGCGCCCCGTGGACCGTGGACGATTCCGAAAGGTAGATCCGGTCCGACACTACCCCGAAGTGCGCCGCGAAGCCCGTGGCGCGTTCAAACGCCAGCGCCGTGTCGCGCGGCGTGGCGAAGTGCGCGGCCACGCCCGCGCCCGCGTCGAACGCGGAGAGCGCGTCGAGCACCGCCGCGTTGTAGGCGACCGAACCGCCCGTTTGGGCGCCGATTGTCAGGAACGTGCTGGAGGCCTTTTGGTTGTTGTAGTCGGCCGTGATCCAAGATGAGCTGCGAACAGCAGTCGACGCTCGCATTTCGTCCATCGTGCCGCTCATGAAGTCGTTTACGTTCGACCCGGTGATGAACGTGTTTTGGGACGTGTTCGCCGCGCTGGACCCAGACGCTACGGAAACACCATTGAGGTACAACGTCATCGTCGTGCCGGCGCTGTCCACGGTCATAGCTACATGGACCCAGGACCCGGTTGTCATTGCTGCCTGCACCGTAACCCCAGCCCATCTGAATATAATATTCGTTCCGTCAAAGGTATCCGCGTAATTGTTTGACAGACCGAGTGTCCAGGTTCCTTTACCATACGAGACGTTATTGAGGTTTACCCAGTATTCAACACTCCAGTTCGACCCCGCTCCGATGGCAAAGGAGCTTGTGGTGGTATCGTTCTGCCCGGTATAACTGACCCCTCCGTCGATAATCCCAGCAGTCGCGGTTGACGTGTTATTGAGGTGCGTCATCGTGTTCGCCGCATTGCCGGAATCGATCAGGTTCAACGTCGTGCCATCGATAAAGTGATAGACGCCCTTGTACGAGAAGTCCCAGGTAAATGAGGGGCTGAACGCTCCGGTGTTTTGCTGGGTAGTTACCGAGGCATCCCCATAGCACATATAAAACGTGTCGTTCGAACTGTGGTGAAGAGTAGAGAGCTTCACCCAGGCGATTAGCGTACCGGTCGTCGCACTATAGCTTTCCGTTTCCCAAGGGAGCAAGGTAGAGCACGTATTCGTGGTGCCAAACACTAAGTCTGCTGGCTCCGTGCCGCCCACTCCACCGGACTGCGTGACGGTGTTATTGACGTGCCCGCCATTGGCGACCGTCTTAAGCGTCGTACCCACGCTGTACCCCACCCCGCCATTACTCAGCATCACGAGCACAGGGAAGCTGGAAGAATCCGCCGTGCCCGCCTGCGTGTGGTCCGTCGTGATGGTGCGGTAGTACGTGTACGCGCCCCACGCGGGAGACGTGGCGAGCAGCAGCGCGGCGATGAGGAGCGGGCGGGACATTTGCGTTAATCAGACAAGCGCATCGGAATCAGAAAAAAAGCGACCATGTTATTTGCAGCGTGTCTGAAGTGTTGAGGCTGACGGGAGTGAACGTGCCCTCGAAGCCCATCGTCCCCGAGCTGCTGGCGTTGAAGATCCCGAACGCCTGCGCGGACTGCGCGCCAGTCGCCGTCCAGGTCTCCACCAGCGTGGCCTTGCCGAAATTCGTCAAGTTCGAACCCGGCACGGTGTACGCTGCCACGGTGTTGCTCTGATCGACGAACGTGCAGGTAACCACTGTGCCACTCGTTGTGCAGGCAATCGCCGGCGCTCCCACCTGCCCAGTGGAGGATTGCGTCGAACCGCCGCCGAGCGAGCCGCTGGGCGCTGAGCTGGAGTTGCTGCGGATGATGACATAGCTTTGCGCGCCGAGCTGCCCCGTGAACGTGCCGGTGATGTAGTGCGTGGCGTCGAGCGTGGCGTTGGGCGTGCCCGAGGCCGACGCGGAGCTGGGCGTCGTGCAGATGCCGAAGTTGCACGACTCCACGAAGTAGAACTGCGCCGTGCCGCCCGAGCCGCCCGTCACCGCAAGCGTAGGCGCGGCGGGTACGCTGAGCGTGGTCGAAGAGTTGGTGGGCGTTGCGATGGCGCGCGAGAGGCCGTTCGTCGCGATCTCGCCCGAGAGCGTGGCGTCCGCTTCGGCGGGTGTGATGGCGGTATTGGTCAGGCCGATATACGCCATCACGGCTGCCGTCGAGCCGAGCATCTGATTGTACTGATACGTCGTGCCGGCAGAGGTTCGCAGATTGTGCGTCCACTCATCGGACACGAGCTCGCCGCACGTCGCGGTGTCGAAGCATCCCGCCTTCGGGCGCCGGTGTACCACGTGGACGGGATGCAATGCCGCCGCGCCCGCGTCGTAGGGCATCGCGGCGGGCAGGTAGTGCAGCGGCAGGTTCGGCCCTACCTGGACTTGTACGGAGTCCATGGAGGCCGCGGAATCGGAGCCTTGCGCGCAGAGCAGCGCGGCGAAGGCGCAAATCGAGATTACAAGAGTCTTCATAAGATTGGATTCCTTTTCGGTGATGGGAGATTACAAACTGTGAGTCAGAAGCGCTCCCGGCTGTGCCGGTGGAAACAGAATCAAAACGCGTTCACGCAAAAGGTCAGGTTGCCGTAAGAGACTTTGCGCCGCCGCATATCCGCGATGTATTGCTCCAGCGCTTCCGCAGAGGGCGTCAGGCCAGTCGCCGGAATCATGCGCCGCACGTAGCCGGTAACCAATCCGATAGTGCTCTCCGCGAGCCCGCATCGCGCATAGAGGTAGTTGGTGAACTTCTCCATGCGCTGCTTGGCCTCCACGGAGAGCACTGCGGGTTCGGTGATGGGCGCGGGCATCATTGCGATTACCGTAGGGAAAAAATACGTTGCTAGTGCCGTCGCAGAAGTTCCAACTGAACATGGACGGCGTACTGCATCGCCGTGGCTCCCGAACTGGCGTAATTCGTGGTTCCGATCTGAATCGTGGACGATGCCGCCGCGTTGAAAATGGCTCCGTTTGCGGAGGCCTGATTAAGGTTGCTGCCTCCAACGGAGTTGCCGGTGTACCCATTGCCGGTGAACCAATAGCTATTCCCGTGACTGGTGTCCTCGTCGGTGTAGTTGATGTAGCAGTTGGGTAGGGTTGAGGAACTGGTTGCGGCTCGTGTCAGCACAACGTAGCAAGTTGCCCGGTAGGCCCCGGCATCGGTCGAGGGGACCGTGTATGTCCCTGCGAGATTCGCGGTTTGGGCCGTTTGATCGTTGACGTAAACAATCTGAGGGATGGGGCCATTGGCGTACGATCCATTGTGCGTTATGGTCGCCGAGTAGTGGGCGAACCAATCGTAGAGTCCGCTAGGCCCTGGAATCGAAATCCCGTTGGCCACATCGTTGATGGCAGCTGTGTCGGTATAGTAGATGCCGAAATTATCGACCTGAAAGCCATCGTCGGAATGGTTCTCGAAAATGACTTGCGTGCAAGCCGAATTGCACTGCGTTCCCGGCCAAGCGTAACCGCCCGTGAAATGCACGCCGTTGGAATTCGCACCGTTGTAAACCAAAGCCGTCGAAGCATCGTCCGTGGAGTACTTCTCCAGATACACGTTGTCGAAGGTCAGGCTCCGAACAGTTGCGCCGCCCGTTGGAGCGATGTAGATGTTGTACTTGCCCTTGCCTGGACCGTTGAACGTGCTGTTGCTGATCTTGATGGCCGCATCGCCGATGGTCCCGCCGAGAATCTTCAGCGGATACCCGGACGCATTGTTGGTCGTTGCGCCAGACCCGTACACGTAGAAATTATCAAAGGTGTCGCCGCAGCAGGCCTGTTCGATCACCATGCCGTCGCCAGTGGGATTGTTGACGGAAATCCATTGGAAGTGAGACTCATCCCACAGTTTTCGGAAATGAGCGAGTCCGTTAGCAAAGGCCCCACCGCCAGAGTTCCGCACGTAAAAACCTTCAGCGCGAATATATGCACCACCGCCGCTCGGTGAGGCCTCAGTGCAATACAGGCTGTCCATGTTGGCACCGCCCGCAGCGTCCAAATACATTCGATTGGAGCCGCCGCCCACGGCGGTTCCGATTAGACTAGTGCCGCCATATTGGTACAGACCGCACGCCGTACCGCCCGTGAGGCCCCACGTCCAAAGGCCCGTATTGGGAAGCAGCAGTGTGACTCCAACCGCGTTGGCTGATTGACCTACGCTGCCCAGCGCAATCGTCTGGGACATCGCTTGGGATTGCGTGCCACCGAGCTTGCGGGCATCGCATGTGCCTCCATCGCCTGCGAAACTGATGGCGCTTGTACCGATGGAGCCGCTATTCGGGACAAGCGTAGGGTTGCTGGCGTACCCGGCCCCGCCTGTTGTAATCGTGACCGTGGCCAAATTTCCACCACTGGCGGTAAAAGTGCCAGTGGCCCCTGTTCCCCCGCCGCCTGACGTAATCCAGGAGCCGGAATTCGGGAGGCTGGTATCGGTACCCGTCGTGACGGTAACACTGCGCAGGATGCCGCTGGAGAGAATCGCCTGCTGGATACAGGCATTGATTTTCACGCTCGCATCGGCCCCGCTGTACAGGTCGGCATAGAAGGTAGTTGTGCCGACGAGGTTTGGCAGCGTATTGCTTATCGTACAGCTACCACCCGCGCACTTGATCGGCAGCGCGGGCGGCTGCACGCCCACCGCCTGCCCATACGCGGCGCAGGGAAGCCCAGCGCACACCAAAAGAGTCGTCAGGATCGTTCGCATGATGAGCCTCCGGTTACCGCATGCACGTGAAGCTGAGCTTATCGCCCGATGCTCCGTAGAAGTACATTGCTGAGAGATTGATGGTGTAGGGCAATGCTTCCCGGTCTGGACTGCCGGGATAGAGCGGGATGCCTTGCGTGGCGCTCACATTCGCGTCTCCGAAGCGGATGACTCCGGTGTTGGTATTCAGCGCCACAAGTTGCAGCGAGCCGCATGCGCCGCTGCCTGCGAGTGCTTGGGCTGCGCCGTTAGCTGTTACGTCGGCGTAGGTGGTGAGTATGCCGGGGCCTTGAGCGTGAACGTGGCGCTCGGATATCAGTAGGCCGCACGAGGCCACGACGAAGGCCAGGAGCACGGGGACATAGACACGTTTGTAAGTCATCTGAGAGCTTCCTTTCGAGTTACTGTTGCATCGCGCACCGTCGTGTCGCGCTACGAAGACGTGGAGTTGAGCCACCGACGATCAATACTCCGCTGGCAAATCATCAAAGCTTGGAGGCGGATTCGTTCCCGGCTGTGCCGGATAAAACAGTGATATCGATCTTGCGCGGTGGAATTGAGAGCTTCCAAACTGCCCGGCCCTCTTCCAGTGACATTGCCACTGACGCGCCGTTCAGCCTGTCCAGCAAGCCATGCAGATCTCCTGCCGCTTTGTCTTCCGTCGCTTGCAGCCCCTGCAAGGCCCCTGCCAGTAGGTTGGATAGCTGGAGCACCAGCGGCCCTTCCCGCGCGTCCAGGGCGGCCAGGAGCGCCACGCGTTCGGCTCCCAGCGCTTGCTGCGCGCGGTCTACTATCGCGATGCCGGCGGCTTCGAGCGCGGTGGAGTTGAGGGGGTCCATGGGCTTATTCCAGAAATCCAGCAGACTTCGCGTGCGCATCGGCGAGCGCCTGCGTTGCGGCTGCGTGCTGGCGTTGGGCTTCGGCGACAGTCGGCGGCGGGAAGCGATGCAACGCAGGGTTCACGACGTTTTCAAAGAGCGCTCGCTTGGCCAGATCGAGAACAGAGTCGAACTGCGGAACCATGCGGTGCTGAATCACCTTCGCGCCGTCCTTCGTCTCTACCTCGAATGGCCTGGAGACGAGCAGCGATTCGCGGTACTGCTCCAGCGACTTCTGCGCTTCATCCGGGATGGTGAACTTCTGCGCCGGCTGTCCGTCTTGCTTGACTGTGATCGTAATCATATTGCTCCTTACGGGTTCTTCGCCTTCAGCTTGTCGAGTACGCGGTAGAACCATGGCACGTCTTCCTGGCGCACCCCAACCCCGGCCTCCAATTGCTCCATGGCTTTGACCATCACCGCTGATTCCGCATCGCTCAGCGTGCAGACACGTGGCTGCATGGTTTGGACGGTCGCCCGATTGCAGGTGCCAGCAGGTGCTCCCGCGACCTCAATCTCCGCCCTCAGCTTTGGTGGCAGAACCTTGATCCGCAGATCGCGAATCAGAAGCGCTTCCGTGCGACTATTCGAACGCGCAACTTGCAAGATGGAATCCATGTAAGGTACTTCCATTCCGTTTAGAGTGATTTTCATCGAATGCTTCCAAACTGCTGAACTTCCGTGGCCTTCAAGGCAATGACAGATACGCCATAAATTGCCGTCTCGGGAATATCGAAGACGGCGAAGGATGATCGCGGCCCAAGCTTTGGACTCACCGTCGCCGGGATGATCTGTATGGAACGCCGCCCGACGCAATCGCAGAGTGCCGATACCTGGAACATACTGACAGCGGGATCAATCGAAGACACGGCCACAATAGTAGTGAGCCCATCGCCCTGCGTGCTGACGGTAATTGTTCCCTTGGCGCCGTCCCACGTGGCAGCCGGGACTGCCAGCGCTAATAGAAAGAAAGCGAGTATTCTCATGAAAGGTTTTGTTCCTAAGTCACCATGCCATGTGTTTGCAGAGCGGTGAGCAGATTTCCCGCCCACGTTTGAGCTGTCGAATCAGCCCAGCCGCTGGGAGTGCCGGGGCCGGTTTGGCGTGTCGTAAGCACTTGCGCGCCGTTGAATTGCAGCCCGTTGTACTGAAGATTGCTGCGCAAAAGACCGAAACGCACAAATACGCCAAGGTCCGGGTCGAGGGAAACACTTGTGCCTGTGCTCGATTGGATCAACACGGGGGTAGCGAAGTTGGCCGCCGGATTGAGGGTAACTGTCTTCGTGACGCCAGTCGATGTAGCAGCCAAGGTTAAAGTAGTGCCGCTCATCGCTCCGCCCGTAATGGACGGAGAGGTAAGCGAGCCTCCCACAATCACAACGCCGCTGCCATTAACGGTAACGCTGTTGGCTCCGTTGGATGCAACAAAACCGCTGGCGGACATCGAGGCCTGTGTTGAGCCGTTCTGGATTGTTACAGCTCCAGCGCTCGCCGTCAGAGTTGTTGAACCGCCATCGGAGATCAGTACACCTGTGCCAGAGACGGAAACATAGGGATGCGCCACGCTGCCGTTCACCTGCCACACTGTGACGCCACCGCCCCCGTTGATCGTCACCGAGGGGCCGGTGCCGCCCGACGAAACTAGCACGCCGAGGCTGTTGTTGATGTTGATATATGGCGAACTCGTCAACCCGCTGCCGCCGCCCGTGGCTGCAACGCCGAATAGATAGATATCCGTACTCGAAAGCTCCATTACCGGGTTCGCGGAACCCTGCGAGAAGAACACCGTCCCCGTGAAGATGACCGTGCCCGCAATCAGCTTCGACACATTCATCGCGGCGATATTGCTGTCCACGATGGCGTTCGCAGCCACAGCGCCGCCGGCCGCCGTGATCGAGTTCGCCTGCATGTTGCCGGCGGCAATGGCGTTCTGCGCGATGTACGGATTGACGATGGTATTGACCAATGCCACTGAGCCGATGCGCGCCTGCCCGGAGCCAGAGCCTTGCACGGTCCAGCGCAGTTTGACGGTGGACCCATTTCCGGCCGGAACCGCGAACTGGCTGCCAGTCTGGGTCCAAGTTGTCGGCGTTGATCCGAACCCACTAATCAACACGGTGTTAATAAGCGTGTTGGTGTTGTCGTAAATATCCGCGTAGAACAGGATTGCCGCAGAGCTTCCCGAGTCCACCTCAGCAATAAACTGAGCATAGTAGGATTGCGCGGCGGATATGGCGATGGGATCAGAGGACAGGAATGTCACCGCGCTGCCGGTAATGCCCGTAGAAACTGAGTGATTGCCGCCTGGAATGGCTGTTGAGGATACGGTCGCGGAGCCAGCCAAGTGCCACGCTACCGGGTTGCCTGACCCGTCCAGGATGTCGAAGCGCCCGTTGCCTGCGATATTGCCGGGGTTTGGCGCAATGCCGACTACCAGCGCTCCCGTGGAGTCGTAGTAGAGCCCCGCGCCGGCTGGGACGGTGGCGCTTGAAGGCGAGCCAACACCGCCGATTGTAGTAGCCTTCTTCCCCATTTAACTGTTGACCTTGAAAGTGGTGCTCTGGCCGGGACTCAGCACGCGGCTCGTAGCGCCGTCATTAAACGAATCGCCCGAATGCACCGCCACCGTCAGATTCGCCGTGCTGGTGGAATCATTCGACACCACAAAAAGCTGATTCGGCACTGTCGAGAACGCCAAGCACGTGTAAGTTGCCGCGCCCGTGATGATCGCGTTCACCTGGCCATCGGTCGGCAGCATTGTGGCGCTCGCCGTGATGGTCCGCTGCCCCTGCGCGCCAAAGAAATATACGTCCCGCATGGGCGCGAGCGCATCCGGCCCGAAGCTCTCATCCGCCGCTTTCACCCGCACACGAATCAGCCACGTCTGATTGGCAAAATTCGCCAGATCCGGCGTCGCCACCACCGCGGCCGTCGACGCGTTGCGCGCCGAGAACGCGGCGGACGGGATCTCGGTCGAAGTCGGATCGCAGAAGATGATGAGGTCACCCGTCGCAGGCGTTATCTGAAACGCCGCCGCGAAATTGAAGACGGTGAAATTGCCGAACCCATCCGCTGTTACGCTCTGCACGGTCACTACATCGCCCGTGTCCGCGCCGGTCATCACCACGCCCACGTGCCCCGGCTCTACGCTCGCATCCGCGCCCGTCGGAAAGTACGAATTCGCGACATTCGGGTCCGTGCAGCTCGTTGACGTGAAGGTGTACTTGCCGCGCATTACCAGCAGATCGAGCGCCTGCAAGATCGTACGCAGGTCCACCAGCGTGTTGCCGTCTGCGCCGGCGCCGATGGTGAACGTCACGAGGCCGCCCGAGCTGGCCGTATTCGATGCGATGGGCAGATTGATCGGCGGCACTTCGCCCGGCGTTTCACGGCCCAGTAGCGAGAGCGTGTAGCCCGCGTACTGGTTCAGCGTAGTGGTGGGGGCTGTGATGGTTACCGTTGTCGCGGTGATCGAGCCTGTTGTCGGGATTTGGCCATCCCATACACCCGAGTGCTCGACGGACTGAAAGACAACTCCGAAGTGATCGCCGAGCGGATCGGGACCTCCCGGCGTGGTCTGTGTAAACGCGGTGATGGTCGCCGAGCCCGCGCCTGGCGCGAGAGTCTGATTCTGATGGAAGACGTAGGACTGATCCGCGTTCCACAGCGCCAAGTACAAATCGCCGCCGTCGTCGCCCGAGCCCCAGGTAACCGTTACCGCAATAGATGCCGATCCGGAGCCCGCCACTTCCACAATGGCAAGTGCCTGATAATCCGAGTTGCCGTGATTTGCCGAGCCGCTGTCGAACGCCGTGAGCCCCACCACGTACGTGCCTGGCTTGAGCGAGCCGCCCGAGGTCGACGCGACGCAGGAAATCAGCGGCGCTTCAATCCCCGTATCGAGCGCGTTAATCGGGTATGTGCCCTTGACTTGCAGCGCGGCCGACGCATTGCCTTGCGCGTCCACGGGATACACGGGCTCCAGGCCGAACGTCGCCGGGCCGCCTATCGCATCGCCCGCGAGCGGCGGCGCATAGCCGGGCGACCAAGGCAGCGGCACAACCTCCTGGAATGTGCCGGTCGGATAGTTCGACTGCGCGTAGCCTTGCGCGCTCAGTTCTTCCGTGGTCGACCAGGCATAGATGCTGGAGTCGGTCGCGCGTACGTCGATTTCCGTGCCGAGCAAGGGCGCGCCTTTGCCTTGATCCACCTTGAACCGCACGGAGGTGACTTCGAGCAGCTTACCGCCGAAGCTCAGGAACGGCACGGTAGCCGCGATGATATCGAGCGCGGCGAACTGATAGCCCGCCATGTTCAGCGGGAAGGTTCCATTGCCGCCGATCCGCAGATCCGCCCAGCGGCTGCGCAACAGCATGATTTTTGCAATGCGCTGCGCAGTGGCTGCCGAGATAGTGAACAGCATGTGCAGTTCCATCCAGCGCCGGTCGCCGCCGTCCACCGCCAAGTTGACATCGCCGCCATACTGCGGCGGGCCGGAATACCCGTGCGGCGCGTCCTGCGCATAGTAAGGGAAGTCGGTCGACTGCCACTTATTCGCCGGGCTGATATAGGTGCCCTTGACGCCATTGAAAAGCTCGCGAATCGAGATGCCTTTCCACGCGTACGGCCCAGCCGCCATGGAGGTGAGGTTGACCGATGCCGGGCTGCCGCCTGTCCAGTAGCCGGGCTGAATGGTGTATTGACCGCCCGCGTAAGAGATGCGGCCCGCGCATGAGGTGAGCAGGTCTTCGAGGATCGCACCGCGCAGCTTGGTCAGCTCGTACTGCCCGTTGCAGGCGTAGCGCGGCTCCGTGCCACCGTTCGCGAGCGTAACGGATTGGTCACACACATTCGCGGCTGTGGTGAGCGGGCTTGTCGGGATGTCGCTTCCGTAATTGAGCTTGTAGCCGACGTCGACGAGTTGTCGCACCTCTATCGCAAGCGATGCCCACTGCGACGGGCTGCTCGACGGCGTGTTGCCGGTGTTTGAGTTTACGATACTGACATATTGCAGGCCCAGGTCGTCGATGTGCTGCGAGTTCGGAATCGCGTAACGGACGATCTGTCCTTTCGCGTACGTCGTGTTGGCGTTGTATGCCGTGATCGGATTCGATGGCACTACCGGCACCCAGTGCGTCGTCGACGTGTCCGGTTGATTGCCAGTATTCGCGCCCGTGAAGCTTACATAATCGACGCCGTTGTAACTGGCTACGCCGCCGGCGGCGTAGGTCGTGCCGCTTGCCCACGGCGCGCCGTTCGGTGCGCCCGCGTGCAGAAAGTCCGCGATCAGCAGCGCTGCGTTTTCGGTGTAGGCCGTGGTCCCCGGTGCTCCGAAGTTTCCGAGGCGCGGATCGTAGATATTGCTCTTCCCATACATCAGGAAGCTGATCTGTGGCAATCCAGACGGAAAGTAGTCTTTCATGTACTGGATGCGCAGAAATACCGCGGTCTTGCCTTGCAGCGAACAGAAGCTCGGCGTGTGGCCCGCCGTTGTATCCGGTGACCAAGGGTTAGGGGCTGCTGCGCCGCCGAAGTTGCTGCCGGGGCTTGCAGGCGTTCCCAGCTTGCCAGTGCCCTGGTAAGGCGTGCCAGCCGTCATGCCGATGAACGTGTCTCCCAGCGCCTGATTGCCGTTCAGCACTTCCATGTAGACGTTGCGCCCGTAATCCGCCCACTTGGTTCTCACCTGCCCCGCGCTGGTAACGGTCGCGGCGAGGCCGCCATTCAGCACCGTAAACCACAGCGCTGTGCCGAGCCCCACCGCGCCGCCCACGTGCGAGCTGGGAGCGTTGGTGATCTCCGCTACCTGGAACGTCCCATTGAGCGTCAAGTCGCCCGGAACATTCTGCGCGATGATCTGGTCCCCCGCGATGAGATAGGGGATGTCATCCGCCAGCTTGAACGTCACCACGTCATTCGCACGCACCACGGATGTGAGGTTAACGGTCTGCTGGACAGGCGTGAAGGACGTTCCGCTGCACGGGTTAGGAAACGGGATCGGATAACCAGCCGCCGCGCTCTTCGGTACGGCGGTGGGGTCGAGCTGCACGCGCTGCTGGTCGAAGAGCAACGTGACGGGGTGGTCCATATCGATCTGCGAGGGCGCGGCGTTCAGCACAATCACGAGATCGCGAAAGTTGTTGTTGTTGCCCCACTCGTGGTCATAGACGAGCTTTCCGCCCGTACGTACGCGGCCATTGGAGATTGACCAGGGCGCGATGGAGTTGCGCTCCAGCGTCGCGAAGCCCTGCTTGGGGTCTCCCTGGATGAGCTGGCCGATGCCCGAGATTTCGGTACCGATGCCCGCGCCGATAAGCATATTGCCCCATGCCGCCGCCGTACCATGCGAAACCACGTCAATCGCGATGCCGGCCGCGATTTCCACACCACCGAGAATTGCGTCAAAGAGTCCGCGCGGCATAGGTTAGAGGTTGTTACTACTCATTGGGAACTGGCCCCAGAAACTTGTGATCTCTTGCAAACCGTCAATAAACATGCAACCCAAGTCCCCCGGCCAGTTCATCTGCTGGTCTTCGTGCGTGAAGCGCCGGTCGACCGCAATATTCATGTCGAGGAAACGGCCCTCGCACGCTTGCTCGACAGTCGATGAATCCGCGCCGACTCGAATCGTCGCCAAGTCCGTGCGGCCAGCCCACACGAGCGCAGGGTCTGCGATCACGCTGCCGCTCGACAGACAGCCGAAGTAAATCGCCACTGGTAAGCCCAATTGAAACTCGCTCAAGTAATCCGGCAAGAGAGTGGAGTCGAATCCGCTTACTACCACATTCAGGCCGCGCGCTTCCACTGTCGAACCTTCTTCCGCTGCGGTCAGTGAAAGCAAAGAGCCAAGCGCTGTCCAGGTGTGGCCATTCCAACTAATGGAAGTCTGCCCGGTCCAGATGTACTGCGGGCCGGTCGCGAAAGTCAGCATCACGAAAAGCGCGGGCGCGAAGGATGGCCCCTCGACCTGCGTCTGCATTCCGGATGTGAGCGGACGCGGCATGGGTTAGATCGCAATGCGCGCTTCAAACGTGAGGCCGGTATAAACCTTGCCGGGCTTGATAGCCCAGCTCACCGAATTCGCCTTCAGGCGCCAGTACCCGCCGCTCGGCAGCGAGTCGGAGAATGCAGTCACTACAGCAGAGGGGAACTGAAACACGTTCACAATGCCATTGAGAGCCAACAGAAACGTGGTCCACGCTGCGACGGCGCTCTGCGACATATTGGCCATGGAGACCGATACTTCCTGGACGTTCACGCCCCAGTCCTGAATCTGCTGCTGGCCGGTGAACGGGTTCGTATTCACCGCTGCGAGCCGCATGTTCTTGATCTCCAGACCTTTCGGCCAGGGGGTAGAAGGCATCGAGATGACCGAACCTCCGCCGCCGTAGGGCATTTAGTTCTTGCTCCGTTTCGGCGTGCGGTGCGTGCGCTCCTGCTGTGCTTTGCCGCTCGATTGCACGGCCGCTGCGTGCGTCGCTTCCAATCCGCGATGGATGCGATTCCACGCGCCCACTTCCGCGTTAGGCGCGTACACGTTGTACGTTGCTCCCCCGCCGCCCATCTTGCTTGCTGGCGTCACCGTGCCCGCCGAGCGCGGCGTGAACAGCTCCGCTTCGCCGCCGTCGCCAACCCAGTACGGCCGCCCTGGGTCCACATCGCCGCCGCCTGCAAGCGCCGGGATGCCCATCATGTCGATGGGGTTCGCTGTAGTGGGCAGGCCCGCGAGCTTCGTACCGAGGCCCGCGCCGCCCTTGGAAAACAGGCTGCTCAAGATATTGCCGAACGGCAGGCTTTTCAGGATGCCGCCGAATCCGCCGCCGCCGGCCGATGCGCCAGGCGGTAGCTCTGACCACGGGCCGCGCGTCGATCCGCCGCCAGCGCCGGGCAGGTCGAAGCCGTCCGCGTTGCGCGTGTACATGGGATTGGACTTACTGCCGAGCTTGCCTACTCCGAAGTCGAGCAGCTTCTTTACGTTCGATTCCACCATCTGGTGGCCGATATCCTGGAATGTTTTACCGAAGTCGGTTTTCTTGCCGGTCGCGGCGTTCGCGATCTGGCCCGCGAGCGGGCCAGTGATGGCTTCCATCTGCTGCTTTTGCAGTTCGGCGGTTTGGATCTGCCACTCGTTCACGGCCTCTGCGTTGGCCTTATCGACCGCTGCTTTTTTCTCCGCTTGCAGAACCTTTTTTTGTTCAGCGTTCAGCTCTTTGGCGATGCGCTCGTCTTCGATCTTCTCCAGATCCTTCGCGAGCTTCAGGCGAATCTCATACTGCTTATTGATGAGCGCCTGCCCGGAGAGTCCGCTCAGCCCCGCCTGTCGCTCGGCGAGCGAGGCATTGCGTTGCAGCGTGTCCCGTTGCGCGGCGAGCTGCACCGACGCGATGCGCTCTTGCGCTGCGCGGCCCGGGCCGCCTTCGTCGTAGACTTGCTTGCCACGCTCCGCGCTGGCGCGCGCTGCTTCCTCGACGGTTTTTGCCAACTCGCGATTGAAGCGCTCCGCTTCCTTGGCCGCCTCGGCGATGCGCTTGGCGTCCATCATGTCCTTGATGAACTGCGTTTTCTCCGGGTCTACCTGTATCGGACCCTGCCACTCGGCATTGGGCCGTGCGCGTTCAACCTCTTGGCGGAGCAAATCGGCTTCCTCAGCGTCGATCTTTTCCAGGCCGCCCATGAACTCGCGCTGGTTCTGCGCGCGGAGTTCAAGCAGGTGCTTCCAGTCTTCCGCTTCACGCTGGGCCGCTTGCCGCTGGATTTCGAGCAGCTTCTTTTGCTCTTCCAGGGCCTTACGGCGCGCTTCCGCATCAGCCTGCGCCTTCGCTTCTTTGCCCTTAAGGTCACCCGACTGCGTTTCAAGCGAAACGTTGGACGCTTCCTTTCTGACTTGCTGGCTCAGCGAATCGATTAAGGATAAATATTTGTCCTGGTTCGGCCCTATAGTCGCGCCTCTCTTACCAGGATCGGCATCATTGATCGTATACGCCAGAGGCAAGCGCTGGACGGATACTGAGGCCTCGGCAGTGGCACGTTGTTGAGCTAAGAACTCCTGAGCCTTCCGCGTCGCCGCAAGCTTATCCGAATTAGTGAGATCCGGATCACTCATCACGTTACGATAACGCTCAAAGTAATCCTTCAATCCATCCGATTCCTTTCCTCCGGTAAGAAGGTGCTCCCAGGTTCCCGTCCCTTGTTTTTTGAGCAGCTCTTCGATCTTGCCGATGTCCTTGTCCAGCGAATCCGCCAGTCGGTCTGCCGCCTCTTTCGCTTCGGCCAGAGCCAAAGCTACGGTGTTTTCGCGGCGGCCTTCCAGCTTGTCGATGGTGTTTTGAATGCGCGCATTCGACACCGCCAGCGTGTCATTGGTCATCTGCAACGGCTGGCCCAACTCGCGGAACGATGCGGCAATCTTCGCGGGCGCCTGCTCGATGCCCTTGAAAAAGTCGTAGACCTTATTTCCGGCAGTCCAGACCATGCCGCCCAAAGCCACTGCGCCGAACACCGCAAACGACGCCTGGATGGCGGGGCCGAGCTTCAGCGTCTGCACCAGGAACTGCGACACGGCGCGCGTGTTGTTGGTAATGTTGCCTTCCAGGATTTTCATCTCCTGGGCTGCCTGCCGCGCGCTGCCCGTGCCCGCCTGCCCGAACTCGCGCAGCTTGCCCTTTGCCGCTTCGAGGTCCACCACCATCTTGGCGGTGCCGGCGGTAATTTCAATGACGACTTGCCCGGCCTTAGCTGGCATATTCTATGCGACCTTAGTTGTCAATCCTGGTATTCCTTCTCGGAAGGTTTCTGCCACCGAGCCCGCGAAAGCATCTATCGCATCCTCGCCAGAGCCAGCGGCTGCCGGTCGCATGAAAGGAATTGCCGGAACCGGCTTAGATAGGTTCATACTGATGCGTCCAGATTTTGCTTTTCCCTTGGTGCTGAAATGCGGCAACATCTGGTGGCCATACTCGACCATGCGAGCCACAAATCCCCAGCGGCCAAAACCAACTTGGGCAACTCCGCCCCTACCCTCGGCATCAATGGCTACATCAGTCACGACGTGCGCCTTGAGCGCTCCAGGGGGAGGCCGATGGTGGATTGATCCGTCCTCCATAATTGGCGACATCTCCTCTAAGAGATTTGCAACCGGCACACACGCCGCCGCAAGGCCCCGCGCAAAGGCGTTCTTTGCGATGAGCTTCGGGGCCTGCGAGAGCATCGCGCAGGTTTCCTCGATACCAGCAATATTGACGCTGAATTCTTCAGGCATGTGGATTGGTGGTGACTACCTGCCCCATCTTGCGGTGCATTTCGATCCAGGCGCGGAGATCGTTCGCTACTTGCTTTCGATTCGTGCGTTGCTTCGCGGGAGGCTTCTCATCGCCCATTGACGGCATAAACGTTGAAGGCTTCAAATGCTTACTCGCGCGGCCCGACCAGTTGGCCACCGTCGATGCAATGATGCCCGCCAGCATTTCCGAATGCCGCACGCGCTCCTGGTGCGCGTCCATCAGCACGTAATACTGGCGCGGTGTCAGCTCGCGAAATTCCGCCTCGGACAGTCCGAGATGCACGCGCGCATTGGCCCAGAATCGTTCCCATAGTTCCTGGTGGGTTAGCTGGCTCCCCCGCTGTTTTCGGCCTGCGGTTCGGCCTTCGAAGGGTTTTCGGTCGAGACGCGGTACGCTTTCAGAAGCGCCAGATGCAGCGTCGGGAAGCTGCCCTCAATGAACACGGTTTCGGCCAGTGCGCCCGCTTCCTCTAGTGTAATTTCAGGGAGTGACTTTTGCAGCGCCGCATACAGCACGCCGCGAAGCTGCGTCGCCGAGATACCGCCATTCACTACAGCGGCCATGCCCTGCAAGAGATTGCAGCCAGTGATGGCCTCCGCTTCCGCCAGCCCGTTGAACGTGTACGAAAGCTGGTACGTCCTGCCGCCGATCTCAACCGGCGTGAATTGGACGGCGGGATGAACCGCCGCCCGGTCTGTCTTAGCCATCCGTTATTAGCTCCCGAGAGTCTCCACGATAGGCCCCGAAATTTTAATCGAGAACGGCGTGGAGACCTTCTTGTCGGGCTTGATATCCCCGAGGTTATTCAATTCTTCGACCATGCCCAGAATCACAATCGAATCGCCTGCGCTGGACTGCGAAGGCGTCTTCGGCAATACCGCCTTGTATTGCACCAACGTGGGAGGCACGGCGTTAAAGCTCGCCTTCATGGCGACCTGTCCACCGTCCGAGGAAACACGATTGAACGCACCGGACAGCTTACCAGGCGTCAGAATCGTGGGAATGAACTCTTCCGCCGTCGATTGCAAATTGGTTGTATCGTCGGTTTTGTTCTGCGTTCCCGACTGCGCGAAGTTGCCGATTTCTCCGATCAGCGTCCACACCGGCGTGCTCACGGTTCCGGTGTTGATGCTGAGCGTCGTCTGATTACCCGATTGAGCTTTCGATCCGCCGTAGGACATTGAGATTTCTCCTCTAACTTAGACTTGGTGGTAATTCACTTGGTATTCGAGCGTCCGCACAAACGAGCGGTTCACATCGCTGATGCCGTCCAGAAACTGTGGCATCCGAAAAACACCTTCGACCACGGTATGATCCGCATCCGGCAGCGTGCCGTGGTACCCGCCGCGCAGCACTGCGTCGACCCCGCGCGCCAACTGCACCGCGCCTGCGAATCCTGGCCCGCCGAGTTCCTTGCCGAGCGCGTGGCAGTCGATCTGCACCTCAAGCGAGGTGAATCCGTCCTGCCCTTCGAGTACATACGTTGGCTCGGAGACAATCGAGCGCACGGTATAGGCCAGCGGCGTGGTGCTCGAAAGGTAATCCTTGGGGAGCTGCACGCCGAAGCCCTCGACGCCCGCCAGCGCCCCCGTCATGCCAGTCTGGATCAGCAAGAGCAAGCCGTCCTCAATCGCCATGGCGCGGCTCCGTGGTAGCGATGTGGAAACCGCGATCCAGGATGACGAATTCGCAGCCCGTCCGAGCCTTCACTTTCGCGAGGTACTGCTCGACATCCGCTAGCGATTCCTGGCACAGCGGCTCATCGCATTCGAGCACGTACACGCCGCCGCGCTTGAGCTCCACGGCGCGCACCGCGTCGGGCGCTTCGCCACGCGCCCAGGCGCGCAGCTTCTCAAGCACGAACATCTACCAGTCTCCCCCGTAGGGGTCTGCACCTGCGGGCTTGCGGTAGACTTCGGTGAACAGGTCAGGATAAGTGCCGAGCATGCGCCGCTTCACAATTGCGCCGCGTTGGCCATAGATCAATTTGCCAAAGAAAGTGGTCAGTATCAGGTATCGGCCATACTTCGCATGGCTCCATTGAAGCTGCACTTGCTGATTCAACAGGCAGATGCGGAACCCTTTACTGTAGAGGCCCAGGCGGAAAACCCACACGCCAAAGATCGACAGCTCCGTATTTACTATGTTTCCAAGGCGCCACGAATGATGCCTGAGCTTAAACATAGGTCTCCCCGCACCACTTTGGCGCGCCCAGCAGCTCGGTCCACTCCGCGCCGCCGATCAGCCGCCCGCTGGCGCCGCCGCGATGGTTCGTCACCAGTAGCATCTCGTGGCCATCGGAAGTAACAATCTCGCCCAGCGACGCCGCGTGCTCCGCAAACACGATGTCTTCGCCTAGCGCTACGGCCGGGAACGGATTCGCGAGCGCCCATTCGCGCCGGTATGCGAGCGACGAGCCTCCCGTGCAAAGCCCCGACTGCGGGCGGTAGGTCCACCAGGACTCAGGCTTATAAGGTGTCCAGCCGTCGTCGCCCAGCACGCGCGTGGGCCGTGTTTCGTGGCACGCGAAAGAGTGATACCCCGTTACCTGCTTGCCCGATACGAGCAGGAGCGCTATTTGCTCAGCAACGCGGTTCGGCGCGCTGTAGTCGTCGTCATCGAAGTGGACGATGATGTCGCCGCGCGCGGCTTCCACGCCTGCATTGCGCTTCGCGCCGAGCACTATGGACGTAACGCGAATTATGCGAATCTCTGGATTACCGGGATCGGCCAATAATAATGGGCTTCCGTCTTCATTGAGAGGCACCTCTACCGATCTGACCTCCATGCCGTGATAGAGTCCGGCAGCGAAGGGGTCGTCCTCCACAACGAGCAATTCGCGATTCGCATACGTCTGCGCGCGGAAGCATTCGAGCAAGCGCGGCATAAATGCGCGGCGGCTCGCCATGGTGGGGCAGAGGCAGGTGACTAAGGGCTGAGAGTTCATTTGTGTTTTTTACGCGCGCGCGTAATTTACTGGTTTGCACCGTACGCGACACATTTCAGCGTCAACAGAACGCCGCGATCCTCGTGGTTAATCACGCCGCGAATCACATAAGAGCTGCCGTTCGTGGTGTTGGTCACGATCAGGCTCGGCTTGACCCAGGATTGATACCGCATGGTCAAGGGAATGGATTCTTCTGAAACCGTTTGCCCGCCGCGAATCACGTCGCCCGCGTCGTTCGGATCGCTCGATGCGTAGGCCCGGCCTACTTCCGTGGTGGATGTTTTCGGGCCGCCCGCGTCATACGCTACCGGGTTCGCCGGGGCCTGCGAGTAGAAGATGAGCAGGTGGCGCAACTTCCCCGCGTCGATGGAAGGCCACGGCATCAGTGAATCCGGAAAGGCGTCAAGAGCTGCTGAATCACGTATTCCATGCCGGCGTCAATTGAGCTGCGCCGCATCTCGGATGGCGGAATCTTATTCTCGTAGCAGTAGCCGATAATCATCTTCATGGCTTGGATCGTGGACGCGTAGCCTTCGAATTGCGTCTGAAGTGTGGCCACGTCCGGGTAGCCACACGTGTAGAGAATTTGGATCGCGGCGCCCGGCAGCAAGATGGTGGTGGGCCAGATCTGCGAATACGGTAAAACAATGCGCCCCGGCTCGAAATTCACATCGACGTTATACCCGCCCGCGACGTTGCCCTGCGGCATCGTGAAGACAGCACCGCTGGTGTCGGTGTAGGTGACGCTTTGCACGCTGGCGAGCGGAGGGTAGGGAAGCTCGACATGATCGAATCGATAATAGGCGTCGTATCCCTGGTTCACTCCTTGCGGCCAGTTCTGATAATCGCGGCCGGGCCAGCTTCGCAGCGAGAGTTGCCACTGCTGCGAAAGTAGCGCCCGCCTCATTACGGTTTCGCACTGCTGCCGCGCCAGCACAATCAGTGAAAGGAAGTCCTGATCGACGGGGCCGCCAGCATCGCTCGCGACGCGATGGAACCCCTCGGCCGTCAAAAGGTCCAAAGGCTCCACTGCTGGCGCGGTAACCAACTTAAGATTCGCGTACGTGCTGATATCGATCGACATGGGAAGAGTGCGGGGCGCGGCTCAGGTTAGACACGCCCCGCGAGTTACGGCTATTTGCGGGTGAACTCCAACCACACGGCATATACGTATACGTCGTTTGAGCTGGTGGCGTGCGCGCCCGGCGTCAACGCGAGCGAGAGGAAGCCGGGGTAGCCGGTAACTGTCGAGAGGGGCACGCTGACAACCGCCAACGTGGTGCTGAGCGCGCCCGTTGCGCCGCCCAGGTTGGAGCCGCCAACGCCCTCGAAGGCGTCGACCGTGATGGTCGGGGTATTGACACTCGCCGCTTTCATGGCAGCGAGGATCTTGACTGTGACCGTCTTGCTGGGGTCCAGGTCCGAAGGCCAGGTTACCGGCGGCAGTTGGATTTCCTTCACCGAAGCAGACGCCCAGGATATTCGCACGGATTTATCCGTGGCCCCATTCGAGCGTTCCAGAATCGGGTCGGAGTTTTTGGCGAGCACGCCGCCCTGATTGGTAAGCGTGTCGAAATCGTTGGTCGCAAGCGTGCGCGCCGCCACAAGCGGAAGCGTGATCTGGCCGGTGTTGCGATTCGCGCCCGTCTGGAGAGCCAGCACGGTGTTGCCGGTGAGCTTGTCGTAAAACTCCAGATTTCCGGCGTTGATGCGCGATCCAATATTGAGGTTGTCGCTCATGAGTCGTTTGTTCTCCTTTGGAAAGATGGGGCGGAAGTCGAGCCCCCCGCCCTCGGAGGAGATCAGCCGCTTTACGCGGTGACCGTGGGGCTGCCCTGGAACTGCTGGCGGCCGGCGCTCAGGATGGCGACCGCGCTCTGCAAGCAGCTCGTGGCCGGATTGGTGAACTGGAGCTGCAAGTACGGCTGACCATCCGGCAACTCCGAGCTGTCCAGCTCGATGGTGTAAAAGATGTTGTCGTTAGCGGACGGCGTGGCGATGCCCGTCGCGGCAACGGCCAGCGTTGGCCCGGTGACCACGTCGTGCGACGCGCCCGCCGTGGTCTGCGAGTAGTAGCGGAAGGCCAGCGCCGTAGTGGTGCCGGCGCTGGCCGCCGTGGAGGATACCAGCTTGATGGAGGTGGGCGCCGCGGTGCTTACGCCGATCTGGATAATGATCGACACGTGATCCCATCCCGCCATCGTAAATCCCTGCGCCGTTACCGGGGCTCCGTTATTGCCATCGACCGGAGGAATCAGGTTGACGATATGCCCCGCTTCGGAAACGTTGAAACCAATCATGTCTTTTTCTCCTTCTCTTTTCTCGTCGGTTGTTGGGGTGCGTTCTTTGGTTTGGCCAGCGGGGCTTACCGGGCCTGAAGCGCGATAAAGGGAGACAGGGTGTTGCTGCCCTTGAAGGGGGTCAGAGGCGTATGCCACTGCGATTGACCGTCACAACGATAGATCCAGCGATAGGTCTGTTCGTCGGTGAGGAAGCGGACGTGCATGGAAACCGCCGACTGCATCCCGCCCTTGTCGACCGTCATGTATTGCGACATGTCGACATACAGGATGTCGCCGAGCGCGCCAAGCGTATCGCACTGCTCGATGGGGATTACCGGGCGCCCGAAGAGCGAGTCGTAAGGCAGACCGGCCGCGCCACCGGCCGGCAGCCACACCGGGACGCCGCCCGTGCCCACCACCTGCGCCATACCCTGCAATTGTTGTTCGCAGTCCTGGTTGATAAACCAGACGGAGTTCTTGCGGCTGCGCGCCCACATGCGACCGCGCATCTTTTTGATGTTTTCCCACACGATGGTGGCGGACGCCTGGGCCGTCTCCTTGTTGACCGTGATGAGCGCCGAGGAGTTCAGGATGCCCTGCATCTGTCCAGCGCCCGTGCCCCGGATACAGCCGTCATCGAGCTTGAACGCGGTTTCTTCGCCGAACGCCTGCATCACGACAGAGCCCAGCGCGCGCGCGTCGGTGAGCAGTTCGTTGGTGGCGTAAAACAGTCCAGTCAGTTTCTTGGTGACCATCTCCACCAGGCGAAACTTGGGCTTGCTGCCGGTGAGCGCGTCGGCCTCATTCTCCCAGTACATCCGCACGCCGCCCCAGCGGCTACCGTCCGCACGACTCTGCTCGTCGATACCGGGGATCTTGATTGCGTTGGTGGCTTCGCTCAGTGGGATGTTGCGCGCCCGCGTGTGGACCTCGCCCACGTCGTGGGCGTTCGCCAGGATCTCATCCGAGAAATCCGGCTGAATCAGGAAGCCGCCATCGGCAGGCACCGCCTCCGAGGAGCCCGCCGCCGCCGTCGCGCGGCGTTGCAGTTCGAACAGCCTCGGGTCAACTTGCCCGCCCGAAGAGCTGTGCTGCACTAGCTCGGCGTGCTTCACGGCCACCAACTGCTGGCCGAAGCCGTAGCTCAGACGCGCCTTGCGCTGTTGCGGCGTTTCCGTGCCGCGCGCCTCTACGCCAAACAGGCAGGGGTTGTCCTCGATGTTATCGTGGACCGTAGTGCCCGTGCGCCGGTCGGTGGGGATGTTGCTCGACGCCGCGAGGCGCTGCTCGGTGGTGATCTGCGCGGTGATGTCGTCGATCTGGGAAAGGTTCGACTCGACTGTCGCCCGTTCCTCCTTCGTCATGAGCCGCTTCTCCGTCTGGGCTTTCTGACTGATGGCCTGCGCGGCAGTGTTGAGCGCAGCCCGTTGCTGTTCCAATTCCAGGATTCGATTCATTCGTCTCTCCTTGCTGCCTCGCAGCGTTTGAAATTACTATCTGCAAACCAATTCGGCTATGCGGAGTCGAACGCCGATAGCCTCATGCTCGTAATCGGCTTCGGTGGCGGCGGCCGGTGCTGTGCCCGGTTCGGCTGTCGCGCTGCCGTAAGCCGCGAAAGTATGGGGCGAGCCTTCGACGAGGCGCGCTTTTTCGATGACGCGCACGCGCACATCGCCGCGCTGTTCCCAGTGGTACTGATAGATGTAGAAGGCCGCGCTCGATTCCTTAACGTCGCCGCGCTCCAGATGGCCGCGCATATCACGCCCTACTTGAGTGTTCTCCGAAAGGTCAGCCTCGTAATGCAGGCCCTCCGGCTCTTCCCAAAAACGCGCCGTGCCGGCAGACTTGCGTCCGAGGATGGCGTCGATATTGTGGTTATAGAGCACGCGGGGATCGTCGGTTTTCAAAAACTCCGCGAAGCATCCGGGCTGATATTCTTCCTGAAATCCCCCCATGTCGGAAGACAACGAATTGTACGGCGCGATCACGCCTTTGACACGGGCGACGGGGCTATCCTTCGACGCAAGGCACAACGCAGCCGAACCGTGGCGCATGGCCAGGATTACGGGCTCACCAAATACCTGCCCGGCAATTTCCGCCCCCGGATGGCCCGAGGTCAATAAGGCAAACAGTTGTGGGATGGATGATTGTGCGCAGGTAAGTACATTACTCGGGAGCATCCGCGCCATCGCTTCCGAAGCGGCGCGGGCGCTTGCCTGCCGCTCTTCCTGCATCGGGCAATCCGCGCAGTTCTTATCGTTGCAGGTAGTGTCCGAGCAATTGACGCAATCGCCATCCTTGCACGCTTTACAGGAGCATAAGCAGGCATTTTCCTCGGTTTCCGAAGCTTGCGCCGGGCTGCTGCGTAGGTCCGTAACGTCCGTGAAATCGGCCCCACTCTTGAACTGCGCCGGCACATTGCGGAAGCTCGCCAGCGCCTTGCGGAAGCCGCGCCGCGCCATAGCCAGTGGGGCAGGCGCTTCCAGCAGTTCCGCGCCACGCTTCGCGGCCTTGGCGGTGGCGAAGCCCTGCTTGACGCAATCCGCCGCCGTAAGCCACGTCTCGGCGTTCATCATCTCCAGCACGTCGGCTTTCTTCAGCCCGGTTTTATTGGAGTAGACTTGCGCGATGGATTCATCGATGTTGTTGAGCGCGTCGGCCTGCTTCTGCATGTCGCCTGCCGGGCCGATGCAGATGGACCACGCATTGTGGATCATCATCATGGCGCCGTCGCCCATTTCGATTTCATCGCCTGCCATGGCCACAATGGAGGCGGCGGACGCGGCCAGTCCGTCGACGCACACCTTGATCCGCTTGCCCGTGGCGCGCAGCATGTTCAGAATCGCCACGCCTTCGAACGCATCGCCGCCCGGCGAGTTGATGCGCAGTACGATGCTGGAGTACGGCCCCGTGGCGCGGTCTAGTTCCTGCTTAAAACTCTTCGCTGTGATGCCGCCGCCGGTCCACCAGTCCTCGCCGATCTCTTCATAGATCAGCAGTTCGTACGTGCCGTCGTTGCGCAGCGCGGCGCGGAAGAACGGTTTGGGCTCCAATCGCGGCCGGGCTCCGTCCGGAATCGGTCTACCGTTCGCGTCGTGCTTACCGAGCATGTAGTGATTGTTTTGTTTGCTGCCGAATCCGAGCGCCATGGAATTCCCTCCTTAGAGCTTGCCTGCGAGAATCACTTCCGCTTCGCCGTACTCCATCACGTTGCGGATCTTCTTCTCGATCCAGCGCACATGATCGTGATGCCATTTGATGAGGTGCTCGAATTTATTTCGAGTCTCATCGTCCAGCGCCCCCATGGCGGTCTGGATGTTCTCTTCATACTTTCGGCAGATGGCCATCTCTAGGTCGAGCGCGCCTTCGAGTAGCTCCGTGACGCTGAGAGGATTCGCTACCGGGTCGATCTGATACGCGGCGGTGGCGTCGCCCGCTTCGTCCGACAGGAAGAGCAACTGGTCGGTGACGCACTTCAGCCAGGAGTGAGCATCGTCCGCGAACTGGCTGAATTTGCAGGCGGCTTTCTTGATGCCCTGGAAGCGCAACAGCCGGGCGTTCATGCGGTACTGCAAGTTCAGGTGTGCTTCGAGCGGCAGCGCCGCACGCAGAGCTTGGATTACATTCGGATTGCCTTGCATGTTGTGATCGACCTTTCGTCTATTGCACGGGCGGCGCGGGCACGCCATTGACCTTGGGCTCCACTACAGGCACAGCGGGCGGCGCGGGCTTCGGCTCGGGATTCTTGCCTGACGCGCGTTCACTGCCGAGCGGCACAGTGTTGAGCGGCACGCGCGGCGCTTTGCCGATGCCGCCCTTGAGTGGGTTCTCGCCTTCGCGGTGGCGGATGTCGTCGGGACCGAAGGCCCCGGTATTCGCCAGCACGGTGTACAGCGCGGCGCGCATTTCGGGATCGCCGGACAGTAGATAGTTGTAATCGGGGAAGAGCCCGATGCTGTCGCGTTCGCGAGTCGAGAGCAGCGAGCAGTGCAACCGCCCTTGCCAGTTCGCCGCATTCGTGCCCAGCGTGTATTGCACGTACTCCATAGCCATCTGCACGATGTTGTTATTGGTCGCGTGAGCCAGGAGCCCGACGCGGTGCTGCGGCATCATCAGGATGCGTGCGATGTCTTCCCCGGTGAAGCCCATCGACTCAATGAACTGCGCATCGTTCAATGGCATCGTCTGCGGCGAATAGCTCACCCCTTCCTCTAGGATGAGCATCTTGTGCGCGTTGCTGAGGCCACGGTACTGCTCCAGCGATTTCCGTAAATTGGCTTCGCCCTTATCTCCCAGCTTGCCGGGCATCGTAAGGACGCCTTTCACTTGCGCGCCATTGCCGTAGAAGCGCCCCGCGAATTCCGTCTGTGCTTCGGCCAGGCCCAGCGTGTGCCGGAAAACCTGCACGGTCGAAAGCCCCACAAGCCCATCGAGGCTCATATTGCGCACGTGGAGGATGTGATCCTGCGGCGCGACAATAGGCTTTTGCGAGCGGTCCATCGGAACGTAGGCGTAGCAGAGTTCCGAGCGGAAGTCGTTCGGGTCCTTGAGCCACACCTTCACGCGATCCGGACGCCACGGCCACAGCGCTGTTACCTGCCCGCGTCCGTTGGTGTCGACATAGGCGTAGCAATTACCCCAGACGTTCCGCCAGACTTCCTGTTGCTGTTTGAAATCCCAGGCCGATTGGCGCGAGTTTGCTTCCTGCGTGAGCAGGGGCCACAGGTAGTGATCGCGCGCTTCCTGCTTCGAAATATACCCGTCATCCCAACGAAACGGCTCCATCGGGAGCGTGGCGAAGTCGTCTCCCAGCGCCTTCACGCAAGACCAAAACGTCGGGATAGCCATCGCGTTCGACGGCCCGATGAGTTTCCCGGTGTGCGAGGGCGTGCCGCCGCCGGTCAGCATGTCGAGCACGCTGTCGAAGTCGGAAATCGACATCCGGCGTTCGATAGCGAGGCGGGCTGCGCGAACGATGTTCATGGGTTATTCGGGCGACGAGGTTTTATCGAGCAGTAGAGCCAACGCGACGCACAGCAGGCCAGCGGCGATGTACCCGGCGGGCTTGTAGATCAGCCACACGCCGCGAACGAAGCTCACGAGACCAACGAGGAAGATACCAACCTTCGCAATCGCATCGCGCCACTCGTTGAGCTTCTTCATAGCATCAAGGCCCCACGCTCTTCGTACACGCTTAGGCTGGTGTCAAGCGTCACGGCCCGCGACCATGCGGTGATCGTGGCCGCGATGCCGTCAATGCGCTTCGCAGCAGTATCGCGCGGCGGCTTCACGGGCTTACAGTTGTCGCCGCCATCCGTAGCCAGCGCCAGGCACGAAGCGTTCCAGTTCAGAATCGGGTTGTTGCCGTGCTCGATGGCGCGGTTCATATACGCGCCGATGAATGCCTTCGTCGCGGCGGTCAACCCGCCGATGGTCTGCGACACATCGATGCACGTCATACCCTCGGGGACCAACACGAGGTTGCACGCCGCCTTGATGCCGCCCCACTTGTCGAAGGTCACTTCGCGCACGTCGAAGCGGCTCGCGCCCCATTGGATTTTCGCCATGATGGCCGAGTGATCGATCTCCGCGCCCTGCGTAGTCTCCAGGAACTTCATGCGCACCCACTTCGACAACTCGGCGCGCGTCACGCGTTCCAACGCGGGGATGCGTTCCGCCGGCAGCCAGAAGAACGGCAGGATGCGCCACTTCACATCGGACCCGTACGGCGGGAAGAGAAACACCACCGAAGCCAGATCCGTGGTCCACGCCATGTCGATACCGGCGTAGCAGGGGCGGTCCATCAAGCCCCACTTGGAGATCAGATATTCGGGGTCATACTCCGGGGCCGTGCGTAAATCCAGATCGCCGCCCGCGCCGCACCACAGCGTCATGTCGATGATCGGCGTGCCCGTCGATACGGTGGGCACGTTGAGATTCAGCCGCACATAATCGGAGTACTTCTCCGGACGCCGCACGGCTTCCAGCATCTCCGCTTCGAGAACCGCGTCCGACAAGAATCCGCCATTGTCTTGGTGCGACGGGTTGGCCGCGACCCGCGCCTCCCGCGATTTCCAGTAATCCGGTTCCGTCTCGACGCGCTTCGGGTCGGCCTGGTAGATGCGCGCGAAGTACGTCGGGTCCGATTGCGGCTCGCCCACTACGTGCCGCGCATAATCGTATTCATGCGCCCACATCGGCGATTCGAACTCATCGCCTGACGTGGTGGTCTGGAGCATCAGCGGCTCGCCCACCGGCACGCCGTCGCGGATGATATCGCGGGACAGGAAGCCCTTCACCAACACCGCGCGGGCCGTCTCCGCTTTCTTGCGTGTGAAGCGGTGCAGCTCGTCGAACAGCAGCAGCGAGGGCCGCTTGCCGTCCTGTACATCGCCATCAGCGGCGAGCACCGCGAAGATTCCATGGCCGTCGCGGCGCACGATGCGCTTGACGGACTCGATGATTTTGTACCGGGCGTGCAGGATGGGATTCGAGCGCACCAGCAGCGCGGACGCCTTGAACGCCACGCCCGCCTGATCTTTCGCGGACGCGACTACGTAGGCTTCCGGCTGAAACTCGTCTTCGCACTCCAGGTGGTAGATCGGCAGCCCCCCCACGATGAATGTCTTGCCGTTCTGTTTGCCCATCGACCAGTAGCCCTTGCGATAGATGCGCAGACCGTTGTCTTCGCGCACGTTGCCGTAGAGCGCGCGCAGGTCGGCCCGCTGCCACGCCTGGAGCTTGTAGCCCAGCGGCGGGTAGAGCACGCGCTCGAAGAAGCGCTCCACCTTGCAGGCGCGGCACTGCGGCTTGCCGTTGGCGCGGATCTCGCACCACGTATCAGCATTGCAGTACGCGCACGTTTCCAGCCGGTAGGGCCGCTGCTTAGCCACTGCGGCGCTCTCGATTACGCGCGCGCGTAAAACGCCGCCTGACGCCAATGGAAGCGCGGCGGCCAGCAGCAGGAGCCCGGCAATGCGAATAGGCGAGCGGTTGCACATTTCAGTCGTGGTGGAACAATGGCGGCTTAGGGCAAGGCTTGGGCGCAGGCGGCCAGGTCTCGCCCGATTGAATCAGCGCCCAACGGCGCGCCAGTTCGCGGTGGGACGGCTCAAAGCCGAACCATTCGCGGATTTTATCGAGCCATCTCATGCTGTACCTGCTCACTCAACTTCCGAATCGCCCGCTCGACGCGCCCACCTTCTGCCGTCGCCACATACGCGGCCAAGCCGCGGGCGCTGTTGCGCCCTGTCGCGTTGCGCGCCCGGCAGCGCTGCTCTTTGCGCACCTGATCGAGCACGGCACGGCGCTCCAGCATCTCGCGGGCGGTCCACAGCTCGGCAGGCTTCACGGGCGCGACTTCCGGCAGGCCCTTCAACACGCGGCGCACGGCACGGCGCACGAGGCGCGGAGCGATGGGGAATGGGAGCTGCGCTATGGCAGAAGCCAGCTCCCTGGAGCGCACCAGCGGTAGCGCGAGTTGTTCCCCTGCCCGAATGCGTTTCACTGAATCTGCTCCTCGATGGGGTCAAGCGCTTCGCCGACAGCGGGCGGGATGAAGCCGCCGAAGCCTTCGAGCCGTTGCGCCGCGAGCAGCGTCAACCCAGACTGCACCTGCATCTTGCTCACGTGGCGCTTTAGGCTGTGCATGACGCGTTCCAGGTTCCGGAAGCTCTCATCATTCGCAATGCACTCAGCCAGAGGGGCGGTGACTTTCTGGCCGGCGGCTTTGGCCTCGCGCTTCCACTTCGCCACGAGTTGCCGCTGGCCGCGCTCCAGCTCCTGAAGCTTGGCGATGTCGGCGCACAGATCCCGGAGCGTGAAGACCTGGGCGACGGGCAGCGGGCCGAGCGGAACCACCATTTCATCCCACACGCGCCGTTGCGCCGCCGACATTCCGCGCGGCCGGGGCATGAGACCGGCGGACGCGAAGTCCGGGCGCGGCGGGGGAAGTGGGCGGTGCGCGGGGTTGCCGTCATACTGCCGTTCTTCAGCGGATTTGGCGATTGGACCCCGGAGCCCCATGAAAAATCGACCTGGAAAAATCGCAAAACTTGGGATTTCGCAAATATGAGGGGCACCAGGTCACCGGACCCCCTCGTGAGGGATTTCGACCGGCCCCGGTACCCCGGTCGGTAACGTTACATCCGCGCGCGGATTGCCCTGGTTGCGCCGCGATACGTTGCAGTGGTTGCACGTCGTCTGGAGGTTCCCCAGGTCCAGCCTGAGCGCGGGCGCCTGCTCAATTGGGATCACGTGATCGGCGTGCAGGTGCGTGCGCCCATCCGCGAATCGCAGCCGCAACTCGTTGAGAATACGATCCGCTGGAGGCATTGCCACTGCCGCTTCGCGACACATCCGTACGATATCCGGCTCCCACTTACACACCACACAGCGCCATCGGTCGCGAATGAAACACACCAGGCGCAGGCGACGGAATGCCGCATCGTACCCGCGCTGCTTGGTAGTACGTCGCGCATCGTTGGCAGCGACACGACACGTTGGGCACTTGCCGCCGGTATCGGTTAGTTGGTGGCAGCCGATCTCCGAGCACGGTCTTTTGATGGCTCCGCGCGCGGGTATTCCGCTGGATTCTTGCAGTTTCGAGCGGTTTGGTTTTGTAGCCGTCATGCGGTTTTCAGCCCACGCGCCCAGCGCCAGAAAGCTTCGAGCCAATCGAGAGGATCACAGTGTTCATGAGCTGCTGCTACTTCGTAGAGCTTTGCTGTGCGAGCACTAGCACGTGGGAGTAGGTCAAGTGCGGTAACGAGTTGAGGACGTGCTGTGCGTTCAGCATGAAGCCATTGTTCAGAACGTGCATGATGAAGAGCACCAGCAGTAGACATGCGAAGTCAGATCAGAAAGCAGGTGTTGTGTCGCGCAACGTGGGAGATGCGCTTCGTGGTTCGCTCTGTGGGGCCAATGAAGAACTCATTCAACGCACCGAACGCGATGCCAAACGCCCCGCCATCAACTCGTGAGCCGGGATGAATCCACTGGGCGTAGACTTTGGCGTTTGTGCGGCAGGCTTGACCTTTGCGAGATACCGACGTTCGCGGATCGGCGGCAACACAACAGGCGGGACAGCCGCGATCAGGCGTATCCAGCGGATTCGGTCGCGTCCCCCGCCGCCCTCGTAGCCGCCACGACTGACCAGCTCCAGCGCTTCAACAGCGGAGATCACACAGAGCGCGCCGTTGAAGTCGGGCCGCAACACTCTGACGTCAAGAGTGGTTGTTTGGAGACGACGAATCAACTCATCGCCAGTTGCGGGTTGCTTCACGCGGTCGCCTTTTTGCGCTCGAAGTAGCGGTCCCAAATCTCAACCGTGTGCCGCGTTACCTGCCCGTCAAAACGGCGACAGGTGTGTAATTTGTGCCAATACACGTCGTACGCATCAGCTGCGGGATTGGGCCGGCGTGCATCGATCATGCGCAGCGACTTTACACGCTGGTTGCGGCAGACGCCCGTACAGGCTCCCAGTGCTACCAAACGCAATGCTTCCGCCGGAGAAATCTCCACCATCGGGCCGACCGCTGGTGTGTATCGGATCGGTCGCGTTGTGGCTCGAAGTGCGTCGAGAAGAGTCTGTCCCTGGACAGTAGGCATAGTTCTGGCTTACTCGCGGAGTTGCCCGACAAGCGCTTTTGACCAACCCTGGTTATCGTCGTGGGGGTGGCGACGTTGAGCTTGCGCCGGGATCGTGTGCGAGTGAAACGCCAGGGATAGCGTTCGCCCGCCTTTTGCACGGCAATCTCGCAATGCTAATTACGACGAGAAGGCCACACGGCCAAAAAGAACAAGCTCCATTACGTACATAGAATAAGCACTCAAACGTACAAACGTCAAGCGGAAAGTGTTTCGGATTACTTGTGACGCTGTGACGCGTCACAAAGCCCTATTGTGTTTTACTCCAGAATGAAATGTGGTGGTACACACTCAACCACATTTCATTTTCTATACTGTCTCTTAATATAAAAAAACTTGTCACTTGTCACACAATAAGCGTTTTCATAAAGTTGCCATGTGGAAACAGTGACGAGAACCGTGACAAGCCTGACAGAAACAGTGCTGATTCGCCCAGACACACGTATAGCGGGCGTCACATCTCAGCCTTCCGGCTGGACAGAGCCCGCTATTTTGCTATTCCGGCTGTCCTATTAAGCTTGGACGGGGCCGAAAATTCACGTCACATCTTCCTTCAATCGGATGCCATCCCAGCAGCGAATCTGCTTCCCATTAATCCGCCTGGAGCGGTTCAGCTTGATGCCCTTCAACTCCAGGCGCTGAGTGAGCCGGCTACTTTTAAGCTGTGGCTCGTTATTGTCCTTGCAATACTGCTGGTAAGCCTTCGTGAAATTCGCGCACTTTACGTAGCAAAATTCCGGATCGTCAACCTCAACCTCGCAGCACTCATCAAAGAAGCCGCGCAGCGGATCGTCAGCTTCGCGCCACTCTTCGCCGGCCGCTTTGACCTCGGGAGGCATCTGCAAGCCCTCTTTCGACCAGCGCATAGCGCCGCGGATCGCCCAGGCCAGGACGCCTTCCGACTCGGCAAGGATCTTCGAGAGCAACTGCTTGTCAATGTCGGGGTCATCCTTGTCGATGCGCTGGAGAAACGCCACGCACATCAGGCGTCCCCAGATTGCTTCGTCCGCGCCTTTGATTTCCGGCCGGTAGTTGCAATCCATCCAGATTTTGTGGGTAGCCGGAAACTCGAAGGGATTTTCGAACTTACGGCAAGCTGTGATTTCACCCATGCCGGCCGTCAGGTATTTCATGAGCCGCTCGGAGAGCCGCTGGCCGTCGTCGACTTCGGACGTGATAACAAAGCGCGCGCCGTGCAGCTTTGCCAGGTCCGCGCGCACATTGTTGTCGGTAAATTTGCTAGTCATTAGGGTGTTGATGTCGAGTTGCGCGGCGTATTCGGACAAGATGGACTTGAATATAGTCAACAGAGTCGTCTTGCCGTTGTTGCCCTTCGCGCCGTAGAAGATGAACGCCGCTTTTTCGCTCACATCGCCCGTCAGCGCATAGCCGAAGGACTTCTGTAGAAAGTCCACCATGCGGGTTACCCGCTCTGGCATCTCGCCCATATCAGCAGTGAGCCCCATCGCCCAATACAACAGGCGCAGGAAACGCGGGCAATCGCGCTCGGCGACCGATTCCGGCATGTACTTCACGTGACACAGCTTGGTGATGTAATAGCGCCGCTCGAACGGCAACAGCGCCCCCGTGCGCACGTCCACCACACCGTTGATGCAATTCAGCAAATAGCGATGCTGGTCCAGATCGCTGGCCGAAATGGCCATTCCCGGTTCGCTCTTAGCGCGCAGCAGCGACGCCGAGATAGCGCCTTGCGATTCGGATTCTCTCGCGTGCTTTTGCACGGCGCGCTTCAGGCCCTCGTCTGTCAGCAAGCCACCCTGCTTGTGCAGCAGGCGCAGCATGTTCTTGCTGAACTGCGTTACTGTCGCCGCATCGCTGTCCACCTTCCAGCGGCAGCCGTCCCAGAGCAGCCACTTCTTAAACTCGGGACAGAAGCGGATGTCTTCGCCGTACAACTTCACCAAACGCTCACCATTGCCAGAGTCCGTTAGCGGGATTCCGACGATCAAATCAGGCGCGCCCTCTGGGGGTAGATCCTCGTCATCAGGCGGCGGTGGGGCTTGTTTCTTTTTCATTTCCTCTTGAGCCTCCTTTACAGCTCGGGTAAAATTCTTCAACGGAAAATCGCGGCGGAACTTTTTGCGGAGCGTTCCCTCAATTAGCGCGAGTGAGTAGAGCGGGACACGCGCAATCTCGGGGATCAACCTCAGCGCCGCTTCCAGGTCGCCGGCCTCGCACGCCACATTGACGGCCGCCTCCACGTCTGCAGCGCTGAGCGCGAGATTTTTGTCACTCCCGTCACTTTCTGACGAGGCCCCCGGTTCGGCTTGGTGCGCGGCCGGCTGTCGCGCCTGGGGGTAGTTACCCTGCGGCCGGTTGGGCTCGAAGAGATCGCGGAAGTCGCGCCACTGTCGGCCTGCGCAACTGTTGTGCAGGCACTTAAAGCCAAGCCTTCCGTCGGGGCCTTCGAACACCATCGAATCGGGCGCCTTGTGCGAGCCGTCGAAGGGACACTCTTCGAGCACATATTTTGTGCCACCGTCATACGCCACACCACGGCGGTGCTGAATCCCAAAGCGCATCAGGAATTCCGATAGATCGAACTGCCGCGCCATTCGCGGCGAGCTTACAGAGCGCGTCTGCGATGGACGCCGCGTATCGGCGGGAGCGGTCGCAGCGAGTTGCTGGAGATCCTCGATCGCGACGGGGGTTACCAGCGCCGGCACTTGCAGAATCCGAGCCAAACGATGCGGCCTGGCGGGTGTGTTATCCCCCTTGCGGGCCGTTGTCCCATAGATCTTCATGATCCGGGAGGCGTTGAACATCGTCCGGTCGACTTCCATCGCGCCCGGCTCGTCATAGCGCGCAGCGAGCGACAGCAGAGAGTTACGCACTAGATCCTTGGAGTCAGGATCGTTGGGAAGGTCGATGGCATACAGCAAGTGCGCGCCATTCCCGCTGTCAGCAAAGATTGGTTCCGGCCATCCCGAGGCGCTTAGTTGCTCTTTGACTCGCTCGGCGAGGGCCAGAGCCGCTTCATGCTCCTCATCGGTGCTGGAGATGCCCGTGGGCCGCTTCGGGTCGATGTCTATCGGTAGCCAGCGGCGATGGAGAATATCACCGTCTGAGGTAGTGTCCACTGCATAGGGCAATACCTTATGAGCGGCCCGGGCGAGTAACGCCGGCCTCACTGGATTCAACGTCCAGTATAGGCCCGGAAACTTCCCGTTCTCCAGACCTACCAGCGCTTCCGCCATCCGGCCCCAGTCGGAAAAGTAACCGCTGATGACCTTCTGGCCGCGTGCTTTGGGAACCCGCACCTCTACCACATCGCCGGGTGTAAACAGCAACCGGGCCGCGTGAAGGATCAGGCTCGACGTATTCTCACTCACTGCATTCTCCGGTTGTGATGTGACAGTGACAAAATTTTCCGAAGCTCCGCTTGAAAAGCGCGAACGCACGGCGGCGCAAAAAGCTGGAGGGGCCTGGAGGAAAGGAAGCTCATCGGCGAATACTCAGTACCCGCCGAGAGGATCAGGAAGGGGAGAAAGGCTTGGCTGGAGGTAAGTGCTCGGCGCTGTCGCGCCTGCGCTGATTAGCCTGAGGGCTTGGTGAGTAAGTGAGGGGCCGGGTTTCATTTGAGAGAGTTACTGGTGTCTTATGTTGAACAATCTAGAGTTGTGGCGACTTTTTACTTCGGGTTCGCGCCAGTCGCCATCAGCCAAGAGCGATCATCATCGCCCAGAAGGCGCGGTCGCGTTCCGCTTCCCAGCACATCTGGCACTGACCCTCGTCGCCCATCAGCGACTCGCGCGGGTCGAACTCTCGGCCGCAATCGACGCACGTTTTCATCCCGCCCGCTCCTTCCGCGCGATCCCCGCGCCCTGCTCGCTCGCGCACGCCTTGCGTATGGCGTGCGGGCCGTACTCGCACATCTCGATGGCACAGCGCGCCATTGCGACCGTGCGCTCACCGATGGATACCGGCAGTCCTTCATGGTCCGGGAACTCGCCGCGCATTTCGTCTTCGTCCGCGATGAATTCCGCGAGATTGTAGCGCCGCAGTTCGGCGACTGCGATTAAGAGCGCGGCCTCGATTTTGAGACGGTCGGAGGGAGTCATTTGGGTTCGTACGCGCTGGTTTCGTTTCGCATTTGTGAGTGTCGCGTCATTTCGCGATGTCTTCTGCGGGCAAGCAGTCAGGTGTCACTTTCGCGGCACGTTCCATCGCCCTCCGCACCCTGACGGGGATTTCACAGCAGCAGTGAAGCGCGCAATGCCAGCATTGATTACACGGATCGTCCCATTGCTCTTCGCAGGGGCAATTCACGAAGGGCAACAAACAGCACTCGCAACGTATCATAGCCAACACCTACCTGTCATACGACTTATCCACCTTCCGAATCTCGGCCCGCTTCTTTCGGTACCGGCACGTGCTGCAACTATCCCTCGAAGGCCACTTAGGCTTACCGCATGCACAAACACGCCCTAACTTGTCCTGCTCCGGATCGGCCCGCCGCGCTTCCCGCGCACGCTTGAATACCAGCTCCATCGAGCAGCCCAGCTCGGCGGCAATCTCGCGGGCGAACATGCCGCTCGCCTGCATTTCGGCGATGCGTTCGACCGTCACCCCATCGTTGCGATGCCAGCCTTGCCCGCGCCCCATCGCACGCGGCTTGCGCACTGCTGGCGCTTTGGCCATGCGGACGCGGCCCCGCACGCGCGGCAAGTAAGTTGAGACTTCGCGCGGTACCGGCGTGAATTTCACGAACGGCTCGATTAGGCGCGAGCGTTCAGTGATCACTTCGTTCACCGGCTTGCCATCGCGGAAGAGAATGCGCGCAGGCGGGATGGACTCGATTTCGTTCATTCTTGGTTGCTGCTGGTTCGCTTCCACTTACCGTCCTCCTCTTCGCATTGCTCCACAGCGCCTTCGATGCGCAGCCGGTCAAGCGCCGTACAGACCGCACCGCGATCCAGATCCAGTGTCTCCATCAGTTCCGCTACACTCATCGCCTGAGCTTCCAGCGCTTCCAATACCTTCACGTACGCTTGCTTCCGCCCACGGGTCCGTATCGCGAACTGCACGCGAGGATCGTTGATGGGCAGACGAGACATGATACAAGCGTTCAAGTTTCTGAACTCCGAAATGCTTCTGGATTTGGACAATCTGGAGTGAGGGCGCGCGTTCCCATTTGGTTCTCGCCAGTCGCCATCGGGGGATACTCCCAGACGCCGCGATATCGGCGCATACTTCCAGCGGGATGCGATGCTCTATCAGCACGCGGGCATCTCCCGCACGCGCAAATCCTCGGGCCACTCGGCAGGTTCGCCGCCTTTGCGGTCATTAAGCACCAGAGGTTGCGGATGTTCTTTCCGCGCCCGCTGCCCCTCGTTGCTAGGGCATTCATCACAGCAATCGCAGGGATGGCCGCACGCCTGAAAGAGATGGTCAATATCGCTCGACGCTGAATCCCACGGGCACGCGCCCAACTGCTTCACCAAGCACGGCACGCCCGCCGCCTTGCATTGCGCGATGATCTGCCGCGCCCACGCGATATCAAACGGGCGCGCATTTGGCCCTGATTCGCCGCCGACGATCAGCCAGTCGAGTCCGTGACAGCCAGGGATCTTGTCGCGCGTCTTGCAATCAGAGTCGCCACATCCCAGCGCGTGAAGACCTTCCATCTCGTCGCTGTCAAAATTCACTGGCCCCAGCGCGGGCTCGTACGAGACGAAGCGCAACGCGGCAGGCGTTTGTAGCAGGTGCGGAATACGCGCATCGGCTGACTGCTGATCCTCCACGGAAACGCCGAGCCATACATTTCGCATGGGCCACCAAGCAGCATCTACCGGACAATGCGTCAGCTCTGCGTCTTCGCCGCCCGGTGTAACCCACCCGCGCCCATCGGGCTTGAATCGGCGCATATACTTGGCCATGCGCTCCGCCCTTTTCGTCAGGATCTGAAACGTATGCTGACGGCAGCCGGACATTATCGAGAACACGCGGTCAATCACCTCATCCGGCAAGCTCTCGTGAAACAGATCGCTCATCGAATTCACGAACACGCGGCGCGGCTTGCGCCAACGCAGCGGCGCGTCGAGCATCGACTCGACAAGCTCTACCTTGCCCGTCCAGCGCGGACCACTCGGCGTCATCTCGGCAAACGTGTGGAACGGCCCGGCACTCAACACCACCTCGCCGGATTGGTCCGTCTCACCAGCCCCAGCGAACCGCGCGGCCTGCCGCTCCGCGTAGCAATTCCGACAGCCTTCGGAGATTCGCGAACACCCGCGCACGGGATTCCATGTGGCGTCCGTCCATTGGATCTTGCTGATTGCGCCCATCGTTACCAGCCCTCGAATTCCGGCATCGCGTCAAGCTCGTGCTGTTCGTATTCAGCCAGTTCCAATTCAACCTTTTCGCCGATTTCGCAGCCCTCGAACAGATCCTCCAGGGCGACCGCCGAGAATGGCCACGTGCAAGACTGCCCGCTCGCGTCTGGCCGACGCTCGATCAAGCACCGAACTTTTGTATGGTCCTTGCCGCTGTCACACATTCACCCACGCTCCCCGCACTGCGTCGCGAGCAGCGCCTCCAGCGCGTCCGCCCGCGTGCGCAACGCGCGCACCTCAGCCTCCAGCGTTGCGCGGGGCACGCGCGCGTCCAGCTCGCGAACTGGCGCGCCGTCGTGCGGGCAGTCCGCAAGAAATGGCAAGAGCTTAAACGCGGACAGCGGCAAGTGATCGATGACGAAGTGCTCGCCGTCGAACTCGCGCAGGAAGTCGCGCAGAAATTCGCGCGTTGTTTCCGGCCGTTCCGGTGTATCGACGCACACCGCTTCCGCACAGCCGCACGCGCGGCGGCGAACGACATAGACTAAGGCTTCGCGGGTTTCACTCATGGCTTTCTCCCACCGATAAACATGCCCAGCGCTATCGCGTCAACCCCGCAGACCAGACCCAGCGCGGGTCCAGCAGAGAGGCCCGCACTGTAGGCGGCAAACAGTATCAGCATGCCGCCGAACATAATCAGCCCAAGTCCCTTCATGGCGTCACCTCACCAAACAATCCCGGCTCGCGCGCCGCCGTGCTCAACACCGCGCCCTCGGGAGGTGTCCACTCAAAGATGCCGAGCATCCCGCGCGTGGGGATCGGAGACGGGAAAAGCTCCGCGTCCTCAAACACAAACCCGAAAGGCCCCTGGAACCATGGCGTAAAGCTGTCGCGCACACAGCGCGTCATCACCACCTTGCCGAGCGCGATCCGAGCGATTAAGCCAGCGCCGAGCGTATCCCACATCTCCAGATAGCCTGGCGTCATGCGATAGCGGATCTTTCCCGCGTGCCGCGTATCGATTGATTCACCACCGACCAATTCAGCCCGAAAGCACATCGCGTCCGGAACGCGGCCAGCCTTGCGATCATCCCAGCCGCGACCGCCGCACTCGCGGAATGTGCCTTTCGGCTCGTCGGAAACTAGCGCGCTCATGAGAGCCCCCTCGCGCGGCGGTCCTTGGTCTTCGGATGGCAACGCGCCTGCCACAGCTTGCGTCGGGACTTCACGGTCGAGTGCTGGGTTACCAGCTCGACTTGCGACCGCACACGCAGCGTAGGCAAAGTGTGGTAGTCAATCAGGCAGCACGCCACGCGGTCGAGTGTGGCGTGCTGCGCGCGGTCCAGCTCGTGGAGGATGCGCCAGGTGGTCATGATTTGACCGCCTTGATTACCAGCACTTTGGAGTCGCCGACCATCGCAGCGGCTTCTTCGAGCGGATCGATACGAGTATGCATATCCGCCCCCATCTCGTAGACCGCCACGTATTCCGGCATACCCGAAATCAAACGAACGCGCTCCACCCACGCTGCGATCAATATGGCTCTTGCTTCACGCGTATCGTTCTCCGGTCTAGCATCGATCTCCGCATCAAGAACCTGAAGCAATGCGGCCATCGGCGGGCTGTCCGGCATGAGGGCCGGAAACTGCGCCCTAAGCCATGGCTCGCACTCGCGCACGGCACGTGGCAATTGATGGGTAAACAGTCCATCATCGCCAGTAAGGAAATTCAGGATTTCGTAGACGCCCTCCATGTGCCGCGACGAGACCAATCGGCCCGTAGTTGCGGTCAATAGATCGCTGAAATGAAATTGCTTCATGCCGCCCTCCGCATCGCTCCCGCCAGTTGGGAAGGCCGCGAACCATGCGCAGAGGCTTGCGCTCCCGGCTGTGCCGGATAAGACACCTGCATCTGTTTTCTGCGCTGCAACTCGGCGTCAATCACAGCCAGCCGCACGGGGTAGCGATTCAACGCCAGCTTGCGCACGGCCTTGCGCAACTGGCCAGTGGAGACGCGCTCCATGATGATCGGCTTACGAGGCTCAGGCATAGACCTTTAGCTGTCCAGCTCCCGCGCCACCGTGGCGCAGGCGATAACGCCCGCGCGGTCGGGCGTGAGGGGTTCGTCGCGCTGGAGGATGCGCAGAAGTTCAAGGATGGCGGGGTCGGTCATGCCGCAAGCCTCGCCGTTACAACGAATTGCAGGCGGCTAAATCGGGCCGAACGTGTTGATGATGTGGCCAATTCCGGCCCGATGGAAAACGACATCCTCGCCTCGATGCCATCCCACTCCACGCGGTTCAGCAGCCTGCGCGCCACCTGCTGTCTCTCGGCCGCATCGTCGAGGTTCGCCAGATAGCCCCGCAGCAGATCAACAGTGTGCTCGATCCAGTCGCCTTCGATTGCCGGCGGTAGAGATGCTTCGAGCCCCGACAGTTCCAGTTCCACACGCCGCCGCTCTTCCGTCGCCGCCCGGTACTTTTCTTTAATCGAGCCCCGCGTGCTGGCCAGGTCCGGGTCGAGCAGTGCGGACAGTGCCGCCTCTTCGCGACCCTTCGCCTTTGCGAGCCGCGAACGGAGCCGCTCGCGGCTCG
>Ga0265338_10000728_pt1 | contig 56126 bp, 57 predicted proteins | sample 42126metaG_FD_193579 | JGI IMG/M metagenome (GOLD analysis project Ga0265338, IMG submission 193579) | Rhizosphere microbial communities from Carex aquatilis grown in University of Washington, Seatle, WA, United States - 4-21-26 metaG | ecosystem: Host-associated > Plants > Roots > Rhizosphere... | reverse complement strand
TGCCCAATCCCGACGCGCCCTGAGCCGTCACGTCGCACTCAAACCAGGCGGCATCCAATTCGATCGAGTGACAAACTCGGTCAATGCAACAGCCTCCTTGACGGCGCTTTGTATTGCGGCGGCTTGACGCCTCGTGAGCAATGATATGTACCTGGAACGCGAGGTTCGGGTGATGAACTGGTCAGTCCGCAGGGGCGATGACTCCGGCTGGTTGCGCCGAATCATCGGCTGCACTTATAGCGGCGAAGGATCGCCGCAGTCCAGATGGGCACCCCTTTCGGCTACGCTCAGGACTAGCAAGCATGCGCACCCTATATCCGGATCCGCCTCTCCCCTCTACCCTTACCCTCTACCCTCTACCCTTGCAAAAGAAAACGGGACGGAAGCTTCAGCTTCCGTCCCGTCACATGTATCACGTGCCGCGGCTAGTGGCTGTGGCCTTCGTCTACCTTTTCGGGAATCTCGGCTACCACCGCTTCGGTTACCAGCAGTAGTCCACTGATCGAAGCGGCGTTCTGGAGGGCGGCCCTTACCACCTTGGTTGGGTCGACTACGCCTGCTTTGGCGAGGTCTTCGTATTCCAGGGTTGCGGCGTTGAAGCCGAAACCGGCTTTGCCGTTTCGAACGTGGTCCACCACGACCGAACCTTCGGCGCCAGAGTTCTCGGCGATCGTTCTCGCCGGCGCTTCTAGCGCCTTCTTCACGATCATGAGGCCAATGTTCTCGTCGCCTTCGAGTTTGACTCCATCGAGCGCTTTCGCGGCTAGCAGAAGGGCCACGCCGCCGCCGGGGACGATTCCCTCTTCGAGCGCCGCGCGAGTTGCGTTGAGAGCGTCCTCGATTCGGGACTTCTTTTCCTTCAGCGCGGTCTCGGTGGCTGCGCCAACCTTGACCACAGCGACGCCGCCGCTGAGCTTTGCGAGCCGCTCTTGGAGCTTCTCTTTGTCGTAGGTGCTGTCGGTCGATTCGATGTTCGCCTTGATCTGGCGAATGCGGCCTTCGATGTCAGCCTTCTTGCCCTTGCCGCCCACGATCGTCGTGTTCTCTTTCGTGATCACGAGCCTGGAGCAGGTGCCGAGCATGTCGGGGGTGACGTTCTCGAGCTTGAGACCGAGGTCTTCGCTGATGAACTGGCCGCCCGTGAGGACTGCCATGTCTTCGAGCATCGCCTTGCGCCTGTCACCAAAGCCAGGGGCCTTGACTGCCGCGATGGGCAGGTTGCCTCGAATGCGGTTTAGCACGAGGGTTGCGAGGCACTCGTTCTCCACGTCCTCCGCAACGATCACGAACGGCTTGCCCATTCGGAGAACCTTCTCCAGCATGGGGATGAGGTCCTGCACGTTGCCGATCTTCTTCTCATAGTAGAGGATGAGCGGATCTTCGAACACGGCCTCCATTCGGGTCGCGTCGGTCACGAAATAGGGGGAAAGGTAGCCCTTGTCGAACTGAAGGCCCTCGACCGTCTCGAAGGTGGTCTCGGTGCTCTTGCTTTCCTCAACCGTCACGACGCCGTCTTTGCCGACCTTATCGATCACGGTGGCGACAAGTTCGCCAAGTGCGGGGTCGTTCGCGCTGATGGTGGCGACCTGCTTCATGGCCTCGTGGCCCTTGATTTTGGTGCTCATCTTGAGAAGCTCGGCGACGACCTTCTCGGTGGCATGCTCGATCCCGTTCTTGATGTGGGTGGAGTTGCTACCCGCGGCCACGTTGCGAATGCCTTCCTTGAAGATGGCCTGCGCAAGCACGGTCGCGGTGGTGGTGCCGTCGCCAGCGGCGTCGTTAGTCTTGCTGCTGACTTCGCGAATGAGCTGAGCGCCCATGTTCTCGATTCGGTTCTCCACCTCGATTTCCTTGGCGATCGTCACGCCGTCGTTGATGACGGTGGGGCTGCCGAACTTCTTCTCGAGGACGACCGTTCGGCCGCGCGGGCCGAGGGTCACTTTGACCGCGTTGGCGAGTTTGTCGACGCCGGTTTCCAGCATCTTCCTCGCTTCGTCGCTATAAAATATCTGTTTTGCTGCCATGGCTTGTTACTTCTTTGCTCCCACTGTCTCGCGCACTTCGGTGACGATTCCGAGGATATCGTCCGCGCGGAGAATGACGTAGTCCGTGCCGTCGACGGTCACTTCCGTTCCGCCGTATTTGCCGTAGAGAACGGTGTCTCCAACTTTAACGTCGAGGGGGGCGAGCTTGCCGCTGTCGAGGCGCTTGCCGGGCCCGACGGCGAGAACTTTGCCGCGCTGGGGCTTCTCCTGGGCGGAGTCCGGGAGAATAATTCCGCCTGCGGTCTTCTCCTCTTTGGCCGCCGCTTCCACTACGATACGATCATGTAAAGGCGTGATTTTCATGTATTGCTGCTCCTTTTGGTTTTTAGCAGTGTACCACGGAGAGTGCTAAAAATTGGAAGGGTAGAGGGTCGAGGCGGGTCGGATTTGATTGCTGTTCTCGTAGTTTCATGAACAGATGAGTAAGATCATATAAATCAAAGCAATGCACCGGAATCGCCGTCCATTTCAAGAGAGTTCGAGCAAAGCCAACTTCGTCGGCCACTTCGCGGCCGCAGTCGTGACCGCACTCCTGACGCCGGTGACCCGCTGGTTTACGCACGGCCAACAAATCCCTTTTTTGATTCTCTCCTTCCTCGTGTACTTGGCCATCTTTTTCTATATCCGGATGAAGGTGTTCGATTTGATCGACGGGGAGTAGGGAGTTGCACCTGGTTACGCGACAAGCCTGAGCATTTCCCCACTCGACTGCAAGGCCCGAGGATTGCCGCCAACGGCACGGTCTAACTTACAAATGCCTGGGAATATCCATCGTGCCATGCAGAATTCGTAGGACGAAGATGCCATCGTTCATCGGGCGGTAAATGATGTAGTGACCATGCTTTGCCTTCGGCCATTTCAGGTACATGGCACGGGCATCTTCGTTCCCTTCGAGTCTTTTGCCCTTCAAAGGGTTTGGGCCGCGAGGTTGGCAGACTCCTCTATCAAGTCACAATACCGCTCGGCCTGTACGTAATCCCAAGCGTGGGCCGTATGGTCGTGGATTTCGGAATAATCTTCTGCGGCGAGCGGGCTATAGGTGACTAAGCTGTTTTGCTGCGGTCTGTGTCTAGCCAGGCGCGAGTTCGTTTTCTAGCCATTTCGCGAACCTGGGCGGGGGTATAGCCTTCTCCGCGCTCAAACTGCTCGTCGGCAAGTCTGACCATTTCCATTTGCTCTGGAGTGAGCTTGATGGTTTGCTCCTGCTCATTCGCGTTTTTCTTGGACATTTTCGTCTCTTGAATACGTTACGGCATGGGGATCGAAGTCCAGCGGAATGTATTTCGATTTCCGGAAACATCCGGCATTAACGGGCAAGAAAAGCATTAACTGAGCGCCGGAATGCCCGCCCCTAGGAAATACTCCTCCAGCTTCAGGCAACTCGACTTCATCGGATCGCGGAATACGTCCAACGCGTTTGCTAAAGCGCCAGCCGTATCCACGCTCGTAACGCAGGGAATGCCCGACTCTATGCAGGCGCGCCGGATACGGGCACCGTCCGCGCTGGCGGAGAGGGCTGCGGTTTGGGTGTTGATCATTAGGCTCACCTCGCCCCCGCGGATCAGGTCGATCAGGTTCGGCGAGCCGTCTTGAATCTTGTTGACCGTGCGGCAGTCGATGCCTGCCGCCTTGAGGACGCGCGCGGTGCCGGGCGTAGCCGCGATTTTGAAGCCTGCTTCCTTCAGGCGGAGGGCGACCTTGACTCCTTTTTCCTTGTCCGTGTCCTGAACCGTTACCACGACATAGCCGTCGCCCTTGAACACGATGCCGCTTGCGACGAGGGCTTTGTAAAGGGCGCCTTCGTAGGTGAAGTCCGTGCCCAGGATTTCGCCGGTGGATTTCATCTCCGGGCCGAGGCTCGGCTCTACTTTCGCTAACTTTTGGAAGCTGAAGACCGGGGCTTTGACCGCATAGAGGAAGGGGGCAGGGATGAGTCTTTGAGTCATTGAGTCATTGAGTCTTTGAGTCGTTGAGTCTTGGAGTCGTTGAGTCTCTAGGTGATTCTCGAACTCATTCAGTGCAATAACGCGACCTCTTGTTCTCGGGCGAAAACCCGATGCGCCGGGAGCGGCGCCCGGCTCTAGAACCCAGAGGCCGCTTTCGTAGCCCATGTCGGCTAGCTTCTCTCCCATCATGCAGCGAGTGGCCAGGTCCACCATCGGAATCCCGGTCACCTTGCTCAAATAGGGAACCGTGCGCGAGGCCCTTGGGTTGACTTCGAGCACGTAGGCTATGCCGTCCTGGATCACGAACTGGATGTTCATCAGCCCTCGCACGCCCAGTTCCCTGGCCAGCTTGCAGGCACTTACCACCATTTGGGCCTGAACGTCATCGGACAGAGTGATCGCGGGATACACAGCCATCGAATCTCCGCTGTGGACGCCGGCCCGCTCGATGTGCTCCATGATTCCGGGGACGAGGGTGTCCTCGCCGTCCGAAATCACGTCCACTTCTGCCTCGACGCCGAGCAAATACTTGTCGACGAGAACCGGCTGCCCGGGGTTCGCCTGCTCCGCCTCCTCGTAGAACCCGCGAAGATGATCCTCGTCGAAGACGATTTCCATCGCCCTGCCTCCGAGGACGAAGCTGGGCCGGACGAGGATCGGGTAGCCGATTTCCCTGGCGACGGCCGCGGCTTTCTCCAGAGATCGAACGGCGCGGCCGGGCGGTTTCGGTATCTCAAGACGGTTCAGCAGCCGTTCAAACTGGTCGCGGTCTTCCGCCGCGGCTATCGCATCGGGCGAGGTGCCCAGGACGCGAATCTCGTTGTGCTTGAGCCCCTCCGCCAAGTTAATGGCGGTTTGGCCACCGAACTGGACGACCACGCCGATCGGCTTCTCCGCCTGAACCACGTCGAGCACGTCTTCCAGCGTCACCGGCTCGAAATACAGGCCGTCGCCGGTGTCGAAGTCGGTCGAGACGGTCTCGGGGTTGTTGTTCATGATGATCGCGCGGTAACCCATGGCCTTGAGCGACCAAACGCAGTGAACACAGGAGTAGTCGAACTCGATCCCTTGGCCGATTCGGATGGGGCCTGACCCGAGGACGAGGACGGTATTCCGATCCCCTGGAACGCTCTCTGCGGCGCCGTCGCTTTCCCGTTCAAAGGTCCCATAGTAGTAGGGTGTGCGCGACTCGAACTCGCCCGCGCAGGTATCGACCATTTTGAAGACGGGAGGCGCCCTCAACGCCTTGTTCACCCCTGGGGCATCTCCGATGAAGCTTCGGATGGTCGGCGAAGGAAAACCGAGCACAAACGCTTCCTGGATTAGGCGCCCGTTGGCGGCGGCATCGTTTGAGTCGCGGGCGGCGTGCAACCGGGCTTCCATGTCAAGCAGGATTTGGATCTTCCGCAGGAACCAGAGGTCGACTTTTCCGATTCGGTTGACCTCGTCGACGCCCCAGCCGCGTCTGAGACCCTCGGCAAGGGCCCAGAACCGCTCGTCGGTTGGCTTGCGGATCTCACGGGCCAACTCGTCGTCCGAAAGAGATTGAATACGCGGATGCCGCAGGTCTCGGTTTTTCACCTCTAGGCCGCGGAGGGCTTTCATCATCGCCGCCTCGAAGCTGCGGTCGATGGCCATGACTTCGCCGGTGGCTTTCATCTGGGTGAACAGCGAACGGTCGCCGCTTGAGAACTTGTCGAACGGCCAGCGAGGGACCTTGACCACGCAGTAGTCCAAAGCGGGCTCAAAACAGGCCTTTGTCGTTCCGGTGACCTGGTTGTCGATCTGGTCCAGCGTCATGCCGATCGCGATTTTGGCGGCGACCCGGGCGATGGGGTAGCCGGTCGCCTTGCTCGCTAGAGCGGAAGAGCGCGACACGCGGGGATTGACCTCAATGATGTAATAGTCGAAGCTGTGCGGGTTCACGGCAAGCTGAACATTACAGCCGCCTTCGATGCCGAGCGCCTGAATGATCTTAAGCGAAGCGGTGCGCAGCATGTGGTATTCGATATCGCTCAGCGTTTGGCTCGGCGCGATGACGATGGAGTCGCCGGTGTGAACGCCCATGGGGTCGAGGTTTTCCATGTTGCACACGGTGATGCAGTTACCCGCGCTATCGCGCATGACCTCGTACTCGACCTCTTTCCAACCGAGGAGGCTGCGCTCGACCATGATCTGGCTGCGCATGGAAAGGGCAAGGCCCTTTTGGCCGATATCCCAAAGCTCGTCGGGTGTTTCCGCGACGCCGCCGCCAGTTCCACCAAGCGTGTAGGCGGGGCGAATAATACAAGGGTACGGCACGATCTCTAACAGATCCTTGAGTTCGGCCGCGTTTCCAACGATCCAGCTTTCCGGCACAGGCTCCCGGATTTCGCGCATGAGGGCGCGGAACTGCTCCCTGTCTTCCGCCTTCTTGATCGCGCTGAGCGGTGTGCCCAGGAGCCTGACGTTGTACTTTTCGAGGACGCCCGACTCGGCAAGTTCGGTGGCGAGGTTGAGGCCAGTTTGGCCGCCGAGCGTTGGCAAAAGAGCGTCCGGGCGCTCACGAGCGATCACTCTTTCGCAAAAGGCCGGTGTTAGGGGCTCGATGTAGAGAGCGTCGGACATTTCCTGGTCGGTCATGATCGTCGCCGGATTCGAATTAATGAGCACAACCTCATGCCCTTCCTCGCGCAGGCTCTTGCATGCTTGCGTTCCTGCGTAGTCAAACTCGGCAGCTTGGCCGATAACGATAGGGCCGGAGCCGATGAGGAGGATCTTCAAGGGCGGCCCATCTCCTCCACAAACCTCGCAAACGCAGGCCTGCTATCCCAAGGACCCGGCGCGGCCTCTGGGTGATACTGGATCGAGGAAAAACGCAGATTGTCGGACTTGATGCCTTCAACAGTGCCATCGTTGAGGTTGATTTGCGTAACTTTTGCCTCTGTTCCTGCTAGAGATACGGGGTCCACTGCGTAGCCGTGGTTTTGCGACGTGATCGTCACCGCCCCCGTTTCCAGGTCTTTCACGGGGTGGTTAGCGCCTCGGTGGCCGAACTTCAGCTTGAAAGTTCTGCCTCCGACCGCGTGGCACAGAATCTGGTTGCCTAAGCAGATGCCGAAGATGGGCTTTTTGCCAAGAAGGTTACGGACGGTTTCAATGACCGGCCCCAGCCGCGCGGGATCTCCTGGGCCGGGGGAGAGGAGGATTCCATCGGGGTTCCAGGAGAGAACCTCGTCGGCAGACGTGGTTGCTGGCAGGACGATGCTTCGGCAGCCGGCGGCGGCGAAGCGGCGGAGGATGTTGTACTTGAGGCCGCAATCGAGCACAACCAGCCGGTGCTTGAAGCTGTCGGAAGTCGCTTCGACCGATTCCATTCCCGAATAGCCCCACGCATAGGGGCCGCGGGTGGTGACCGTATAGACGAAGTCGGTTTCGTCGTAGCTTGGGGCGGTTCTCAGCTTGGCGAGCGCGGCGTGGGGCGCTTCGTCGGTGATCATCCCCATCGTGACGCCGCCGCTTCGAATATGCTTGGTGACGGCCCTGGTATCGAGGCCCTGAATGCCTACCATTCCCTTTTCCTGCATTAACTGGTGGATCGACTTGACCGACCGCCAGTTGGAGGGGGTGTCGCACGCTTCCTTGACGATGAAACCCCTCGGCTGAAGCTGGCCGGACTCGAAATCGTCGTCGTTGATTCCGTAGTTGCCGATGAGAGGATAGGTGAGAAGAACGAGCTGGCCCGCGTAGCTAGGGTCGGAAAGAATCTCCTGATAACCGGTCATACCGGTGTTGAAAACGACTTCACCGGACGCTTCACCGTTGGCGCCGAGGGGCCTTCCCTCGTACACCGTACCATCGCTCAGAACGAGATATCTGCTCAAGTGTCCTTGTCAGGCGCGCGCACAGGCACAAGTCTGACCACGGGATTTTAGAGATTATGACAGGGCGCGGGGCGCCGGTGCAAATAAAAATGTTTGGAGTGCGCGATCTTTGAATGTCATTTATCTTCCCAAATCCATTGGATGGCAAGCGATTTCCTTGCCCGTGCCACAACGACGGGACGCAATATCTTAGATGCTCTGTCGTCAAGGACGATCGACGGCGTGAGCATTCGTAGCCCACACTCCCAAGTTTGCGGGTCGAGCGAAGCTCGTCACTCCGTAGCCCCGAAGGGGCTCAATGTTTTAGCCAGGGGTTTTAACCCCTGGTAGGACACCGTACACACGCCCTGTGTCCTGAAGGGACACAACAAGAACCCGATCCCTCGCTGCCCAAAATTTCTGGGTCGATGTTCATGATGTGTTCGAGTCCGGGCGGGATCGACGTCAGCATATCTTTATTGTACAAGACGGTTGGTAGAATGCTTGAGACGTGGCTAAACCGGCAGAAGCATTGAAGCGAAAAGGCTTTGCGGTGACTTCCCGGCGGGATTCTTGGTGGATCACGCCGGCTATCACCTTCATCGTCTTTTCCTCTTTTATCATTTACTCGACATGGGCGGCTTTCCAGGGGGCCAATTATCGTTCCGGGCCTTACCTCTCCCCCTTCTACTCGCCGGAGTTATTCGGCTCGGCGCAGAGCTTTTTTGGGCCGAAGCCTGGGTGGTTACCAAGCTTTTTGCCCTGGTCGCCGGCGTTCCTGATCCTTCCTTTCCCCGCGCTATTCCGGTTCACCTGTTACTACTACCGCGGCGCATACTACAAGGCGTTTTGGGCGGACCCGCCCTCATGCGCGGTTAGCGAGCCTCGCAAAGGCTATACCGGCGAGCACGGCATGCCGTTGATCGTTCAGAACGTCCACCGATATTTCATGTACTTCGCGCTCGTGTTCCTTATCTTCCTTTGGCGGGACGTTTACGACGCTTTCAACTTTGGCGGCCACTTTGGAATCGGGTTGGGAACGATCGTTCTGTTGGCGAACACCACGCTACTGACCCTTTACACTTTCTCTTGCCACTCGTTGCGCCACCTGATTGGCGGCCGCAAGGATTGCCTCAGCGCTAGCCCCATAAGCTCGGCCTGTTACAGTTGCGTTTCCGGGCTGAACAAGAAGCACATGGTCTGGGCTTGGATGAGCCTTTTCATGGTCGGCTTCGCCGACATTTATGTGCGGATGCTCGCGATGGGGATCTGGCAAGACTGGAGGATCCTCTAGTGGCGGAGGTTGCGGTTCACGAAGTCGACGTGCTTATAATCGGCGCCGGCGGCGCCGGGCTTCGAGCGGCTATCGAAGCTTCGGCGGCGGGAGTCAAGGTCGGCGTGGTTTGCAAGTCGCTGCTGGGTAAGGCTCACACGGTGATGGCCGAAGGCGGCGTGGCCGCCGCGATCGGGAACGTGGACGACCGGGATAACTGGCGCGTTCATTTCGCCGACACCATGCGGGGCGGCCAATATTTGAACAACCCGCACATGGCTGAGATTCATGCCAAGGAGGCGCCGGCCAGAGTGCTCGAACTGGAGGCCTGGGGCGCCTTGTTCGACCGAACGAAAGAGGGCAAGATCCTCCAGCGCAACTTTGGCGGGCACCGATATCCGCGGCTTGCCCACGTGGGCGACCGCACCGGACTGGAAATGATCCGAACTCTGCAGGATCACGGCATCCACCGGGGCATCGACTTCCACATGGAGTGCACCGTCACGAAGTTGCTGAAGGACGGAGGGCGGATCAGCGGCGCGCTCGGCTACTTCCGCGAGCACGGGCGGTTCGTGCTGTTCAAAGCCAAGGCGGTCGTCCTCGCTACAGGTGGAGTGGGCAAGGCTTACCAGATCACGAGCAATAGCTGGGAGTACACCGGGGATGGCCACGCCCTCGCGTACGACGCAGGGGCCGACCTCCAAGACATGGAGTTCATCCAGTTTCACCCGACCGGCATGGTTTGGCCGCCCAGCGTGCGCGGCATCCTTGTTACTGAGGGCGTTCGAGGCGAGGGTGGCGTGCTTCGCAACAGCGAAGGTCGCCGGTTCATGTTCGACGATATTCCCGACAACTACAAGCCGCAAACGGCGGACACCCCGGAGGAAGGCTGGCGATATGTCATTGGCGACAAGAACGCGCGCCGCCCGCCGGAACTGCTCACCCGGGACCACGTGGCGCGGTGCATCGTACGGGAAGTCAAAGAAGGACGGGGGAGCCCTCATGGAGGCGTTTTTCTCGACATCGCGTGGATCAAAGAGAAGATTCAGAACTCCGAGGAGCACATCAAGCGAAAGTTGCCAGGCATGTACCATCAGTTCAAGGAACTGGCCGACATCGACATCACCAAAGAGCCGATGGAAATCGGGCCGACCACCCACTACATGATGGGCGGAGTCAAGGTGGAAGGGGACACGCAAATGTCGACGGTTCCGGGGCTGTTTGCGGCGGGCGAATGCGCCTGCGGCCTGCACGGGGCGAACCGGCTTGGAGGTAACTCGCTATCCGACCTGCTCGTCTTTGGAAAGCTCGCGGGCGAGCATGCCGCCGTGTTTGCGAAAGGGGCTCGCGCGGGCGAGCCAAATAAAGACGAGATCGATCAGTGCGTCAAGGAGTGCTTGGCGCCGTTCGAGCGAACCGAAGGCGAGAACCCTTTCCGCATCCACAAAGACCTGCAAGCGATGATGCAAGAGTGCGTCGGCATCGTTCGCCACCACGACGAACTCGAAAGCGCGGTTCCACAACTCGTAAGCTTGAAGGACAGATTGACGAGGGTCGCGGTAGGCGGAAACCGGGAATACAACCCGGGCTGGCATACATCGATGGACCTCAAGAACATGCTCATCGTTTCGGAAGCGATCGCAAGGTCCGCCATCGACCGCAAGGAGAGCCGTGGCGCGCATTTTCGGGACGACTTTGAAAACAAGGACCCGAAATGGGGGGGACTCAACATCGTCGTTAGAAAGGCCAAGGATGGGTCCATGGAGGTCGAGCATGTCCCGGTGAAGGAGTTGAACGACGAACAAAAGGCCATCGTCGAGGAGATGAAATAATGGCGAAGTCGACCTTCAAGATTTGGCGCGGCGAAAAGGGGCAGGGCGCTTACGAGGACCATGAAACCGAGGTTTCGGAGGGAATGGTCGTGCTCGACGCGGTGCTTCAGATTCAGGCCGACGAGAGCCCGGACTTGGCCGTTCGTTGGAACTGCAAGGCAGGGAAATGCGGATCGTGTTCGGCCGAGGTAAACGGCAAGCCCAGGCTCATGTGTATGTGCCGGCTAAGTCAACTCGACACGACCCAACCCATCACCGTCGAGCCGATGAAAGCTTTTCCCCACATGAAGGACTTGGTGACGGACGTTTCCTGGAATTACGAAGTCAAGAAGAAGATTAAGCCGTTCAAGCCCCGGCCGCCGGACAACCCCGATGGAACCTGGACGATTCAGCAGAAGGACGTGGATCGGGTGCAGGAATTCCGAAAGTGCATCGAGTGCTACCTGTGCCAGAACGTATGCCATGTGCTGCGCGAACATGACAAGCACGCAGAATTTATCGGGCCTAGGTTTTTCGTGTACGCGGCCGCGCTGGAGATGCACCCTCTGGATACGGAAGACCGCCTCGAAGAGCTAAAGAAGCAGGACGGCATTGGCTACTGCAACATCACCAAATGCTGCACGGTAGTCTGTCCTGAAAGCATCACGATTACGGACAACGCGATCATTCCGCTCAAAGAAAGGGTGGTCGACGCATATTACGATCCGGTCACGATGCTCTTTAGGAAGCTAGGAAGAAAATGATGGAGTTGAAACGGATAAGCAAAGAGGCTTTGCCGAAGGCCTTGGAGCTGGCGGAGCATTACCGGCTGCTTAACGAACCCGAACAGGCGGAGAGCATCTGTAAAGACGTGCTTGAGGTCGAGGCCGATAATCAACTAGCAATCCGGCTCATGCTTCTGGCGATCACCGACCAGTTTGGGCGCCGTCAATCAGCGACCGTGCAACATGCCCAGGAAGTGGCCGCCATGCTCAAAGACGAGTATGAGCAACTCTACTACTCAGGGGTGATGATGGAGCGGTTTGCGAGGGCCAAGCTTCATGAGCATGCCCACATGAACATGGTTCGAGATTGGATTCACCGGGCGATGGAGATGTTCGAGAAAGCTCAGGAAATCCGCCCCTCCGGCAACGACGCCGCGCTTCTCAGGTGGAACACCTGCGCAAGGCTATTGCAGAGGCTGCCCAAGGCCAATGACGCGGTTCATACCCCGGACTATGGGGACTAGGGATAGGGCAGCGGGTAGAGGCGGCCGGACTCGTCGGACACGTGTGACTGGTCAGACTCGTTTGGTTACTCCACTCTAACCGTAAACAAAAATGAGCCCCAAGATCTTTCGATCTTGGGGCTCGGTCGTTTGAACGAGACTAGCCGCCTGTGGTGGCTGCTCCGCCGCCAGCCGCAGGGGCTGCTCCGCCCGCAGGGGCTGCTCCGCCAGCGGCAGGCTTGGCCGCATCGCCGCCAGCATCGTCACCCTTGTTGCAGCCGCCGAGGACCACGCCGAGGGCGCTAATAACCAATAGTATCGCTAAAAGCTTTTTCATATTCTTCGAAGACACCTCCAGTGTCGCTTGTTTTTGCAAAAACTCACGAGGGCGTGCCCTCGCTTTACATTTATACCCGGCAATTCCTGAACTGCACTCCTGCACTTGCGTAGCTGCCAGTATGTTTTTGAGACGGTTCCAATCTTGCCGACGTTGCACCTTGCCGCAAGATTTCCATGAGGACGGGCCCTGCGGCCTACCTGGCAGCTCACGGCCAGCTTCAAGAGAAGCTGGCCAACGCCTAATTCCGGGTCTGTTACAGCTTCCCAGCCGGCGATTTGGGCAAGAAAAGTCAGTTCGGTAGCCCCTTGAGCATTTTCCTTAGAACTTCCTCAGAATCGCGGTCGCCGTTGAAGGTGGCTTGGTTGAGCGCCTCGATGATCATATTTCGCAACGGGTTCGGGGCCGTCCGGTACTCGCTACCCGTCACGCGATACCGAGCCGGTCGTGCATAATTCTGAAAATGCAGAATCAAGATATCACGGCCCTCGAAGAGCGCTATCTTCTCCACAACTACAAGCGCATGCCTGGCGTTTACGTGAGGGGCGAAGGCTGTTACCTCTGGGACGAGGACGGTAAGAAGTATCTTGATTTCCTCGCGGGCATCGCGGTTTGCCAACTCGGCCACTGTCACCCTGCCGTCGTCAAGGCCCTCCGAGATCAGGCGGGCGTGCTAATGCATACGTCCAACTACCTCTTGACCCCCACCCAGGTCAAGCTGGCTGAGAAACTTTGCCAGATTAGCGGAATGGAGAAGGTGTTCTACACCGTCGATGGCACCACCGCGAACGAGACCGCTCTAAAGCTCGCCAAGAAACATGGGCTTATGAAGCGGCCGAACGCCGATTACGAAATCATCTCCCTCAACAACAGCTTCCACGGGCGTTCGCTTGGAAGTCTCTCCGCCACCGCCCAGGACCGCTACCAGAAACAGTTCCTTCCTTTGATTCCCGGCTTCGTTCATACGCCGGTCAACGACGTTGCCGCTCTTCGCGCGGCTTTTTCTGAGAAGACGGCCGCAATTACGCTCGAGCCTATTCAAGGCGAGGGCGGCGTCACCCAAGTGAGCGACGAGTTCGCCCACGAGGCCAAGAAGCTATGCGAGAAGTACGACGCTCTGTTCATCTGCGACGAGGTTCAGGCTGGCCTCGGCCGCACCGGCAAGTGGTTCTACTACCAGCATTGGAAGTTCATGCCCGACATCATCTGCATCGCAAAAGCCCTGGGCGGGGGAGTTCCGGTAGGTGCGTGTCTCACGCGGGGCGCAGCGAACGATATTTTTGTCAACGGGGATCACGGCAGCACGTTTTCGGGCAACCCGATTTCCACCTGCACGGGCCTCGCGGTTCTAGAGACGATCGAAAAAGAGGGCCTGATGGAGAATGCGGTCGCCATGGGCGAACTCCTGAAACGCTCGTTCTTGGCGCTTGGGCCTATCGTTGCCGAGGTTCGCGGGACCGGACTCATGGTGGGCGTCAAGCTGGCGAAGCCGATTGCGAGAGAGGTGGTTTCTAAGGCGCTCGAAAAGGGGCTGATCACGAACGCGACCGACGACTACACGCTTCGGTTGCTGCCGCCGCTCATCGTCACGCGGGAGCAGGTGGAGCACGCGATGGCGATTTACGCCGAGGCGCTCGGCGTCGCCGAGCCTGCGCGGGTTGGATAGTTCGCCGGAATGTCGAGCTTCGCCCGACTGGCAGACTGGAGAGTCTGCCCCACTGCAAGACGGTGTTTTGGAATCAGAGGCCGCGCCCGGTTCGGGTCTTGGGACGTTCTCGGCCTAGTGTGTCAAGATTGGTGGATGGAACCTGGGACGCACCAAAGGCACGACGAGAAAGCCCAAGAGGGATTTGTTGATCCAGAGTTTCCCGATGCAATCGACGTTCTAGATGAGGACATTCAGAAAGGCAAGCAAGGGTTCAGCACCTTTTTGATCATCGTTGGAGTTTGCTTTGTTTTGCTGATTATCGCCGCCTTCATGGCAAAGCAGGGCTTCGTGCGCCCGCAGCCGCATCCACGTCTTTAAACCCCTTTAGTTAGCAGTGACCGCCATGATCAGCTTCGGCTTCCAGGGCAGCTCGATTGTATCCGCCGGGGTTGGCACGCAGTAGAAGGTGTTCAGGAGCGGCGCCGCGTTGGCGGGCCTTGCCCCATCGTTCGCTGCAAATGGGTCGTCGCCTTGATCGTTGCCGCGCCTTCCCACTATATTGCCCTTTGCATCGACAAAGGCGTAGGACTCGAAATTGACGACCGTGCGGACCTGGAAGTCCTCCCTGTCGTGCGCTTCCTTGAGTGAGTCGGCCTTGAAAATGAACAGTTCGCTTTCGCCAGGAACGTAGGTGATCCCGCTCTGTGAGAAGGATGAGAGTGCAAAAGACGCGGAAACCAGACACAGGGCGAAGCGAAGCATGGGCCAATCTCAGAATAGCAAGAAACGGGCCGATTTGAGGCGAGTGGGCTAAATGTCGCTTTGGCTACCTTACGTTGAAGTATTTCGCTTCGGGGTGGTGCAGAACGATCGCTGAGGTGGATTGCTCCGGGACTAGCATGAACTCTTCGGTAAGCTCGATGCCAATGTCTTCTGGCTTGAGAAGCTCGAAGAGCTTCGTCTGATCCTCCAGGTTCGGGCAAGCGGGGTAACCGAAGGAGTATCGCGCGCCGCGGTACTTGGCGCTGAACAGCAGCTTCATTTCGGCGGGATCTTCGCCCGCGATGCCCAGTTCGCCGCGCATCTGCTTGTGCCAAAACTCGGCTAACGCCTCGGCGCTTTCTACGCCCATGCCGTGCACGTAGAGGTAATCCTGAAAATCGCCCGACTCGAACAGCTTCCGCTCATGGGCCGAGACCTCTTCTCCCACGGTGACGATGCTGAAACCGACCACATCGGTAGCGCCTGACTCTTTGCGCCGGAAAAAGTCGCTGATGCAGAGTCTGCGACCGTCCCTCTGCCTTGGGAACGTGAAGCGCGTCCGCTCGGTGCTTGCGTCTTCTTCGTAAATAATCAGGTCGTTGCCCTCGGAGTGGCACGGGAAGTAACCCCACTTGACCCGTGGCCGCAGGTACGAGGCGGTCTCGTTCTTAATGCGCTCGAAGATCGGCCGAACGTTTTCCTCTAGCCATGCGTTAAAGGCGGGCATATCCATCCCTTCCTGCTTCTTGAACTGCCACTGACCTCGCCACAACGCGACCGTGTTCACATATTTGAAGAGTTCGAAGGGATCGAACTTGGTGTGCTTTCGCGCGCCGTAGAACGGTAAAGGGGGCGGAGGCAGGTCCTTGGCGACGTCGCTCGTGACGCCGTCGAACACGTATAGAGCGGGGTCGTTGTCACCCACTCGATGGCTTCTAACACGCTCGTAGGGCTGGTCCTCCGACTCGGCCTCGGCGACCGCCAACGTCGCCGTCTCGCCGTTCGAAAGCTTCTCCATGAGGTGCAGCCCCTCGAAGGCGTCTTGGGCGTAAAAGAGCTGTCCCTGATATTGAGGCCTGAGATCGCCTTCGACGTAGCCTCGAGTGAGCGCCGCGCCGCCGAGGATCACCGGATACCCGGAAAGGCCGCGTTCGTTCATTTCGAGCAAGTTATCCCGCATGACCAGCGTGCTCTTCACCAACAGCCCGCTCATTCCGATCACCTGCGTCCGGTGTTCTTTCGCTTTATCGAGGATAGAGTTGATAGGCTGCTTTATCCCGATGTTGACGACCCGGTAGCCGTTATTGCTGAGAATGATGTCGACGAGGTTCTTGCCGATGTCGTGAACGTCGCCGGCCACGGTAGCGAGAAGAATGGAGCCTTTTTCAGAGCCCTCGATCTTCTCCATGAATGGCTCGATAAATCGAACCGCCGCCTTCATAACTTCGGCGCTCTGGAGCACGAAAGGCAATTGCATCTTGCCCGCGCCAAATAGCTCGCCGACGGTTTTCATGCCATCCAGAAGAAGCTCGTTGATAATCGCCAGAGGCTCGTACTTCTCGAGGGCCTCATTCAGGTGGGATTCAAGGTTTTTCTTGATGCCGTCGACGATATGCTTCTTCAGCTTTTCTTCGATCGACAGTCCATCGAAGGCGTTTGCATTGTCGGAAGATGCCTTGACGTGCTCAAAACGAGCCATAAGCTCGATGAGTGGGTCATAAGTGCAAGTTCGTTCTTGTGGGGTATCTCCCTCCGGCATAAAAATAGATTGTACCTAGGCTGTGGTTTTGCGCCAATTGCCGCAACAGAGGCACCCTTGAAACTAGCAACAACGTAGCAGTAAGCCAACGTATTTGTCTACAATATTATTGAAGGTCTTGAGGTTGCATTTGCTCTCCCCTTGGCAACTCTCGGGCCTTCTTTCTTTTTAAAACTAGGACCGGGATGTCGGCGTGTCTAATGGAATCTCAGTGGCGCCGGGTCCACCACCAGCCTCTCGAGTCGCGGTGTTCAGCATCGTTTGAACGGCTTTCTCTTCATTCGGACCTAGGCCACTAAGGTTTAGCACCTGGTTGAGGGCCGGAACGGCTAGTGCCGGCTGACCCATCGTTAAGTAGCATTGGGCAAGCTTTTCGCCCGAGTAACTCTTTTCCGCCGAGAGTTGGCCCGCTTCAAGCCCGCGTTTGAAATAGCTCGACGCGGTGGAGACCGCGTCCTTGGTCCCCTGAGCGAAGTAGTAATCGCCGATCGCGTTCAGAGCGTGGGTCAGAGCTCCTTTTCGGTTTGACGGATCGCCGTTTAGGGCAATTGGGAGGAGAGCGAGGGAGTCCTTGATGCTTCCTCGCCTCGCGTATATGGCGACGAGCTTTTCCGCCGCCAAGGCGTCTGACGGGCTCTTTTTGATCCTTGCCTGGTATTTGTCGAGATTTTGGTGAGCATCCAAGATTTGATCGACTTGGTCCAAAAACTGAGGCGGAAATACGAAGCCATCAATATGCCCGACGGAGCGGCCCTCTTTGTCGACGAAGAGGATGGTTGGGTAACCGGCCACATGATATTGGGCGGCCAGCTTAGCCCCGTCCTTCTCTCCGTTGATTTTTATTGGGATGAACTGTCCAACTTTGATCACGACGCCGGGATCTGTTAGAGTCTGCTCGTCCATCTCCTTACAGTAACTCCACCAATCGTTGTAGAAGTCGATCATCACCAGCTTGTCGCTGGACGCCGCCTCCTGGATGGCCGCCGCAAAGTTGGGTCGCCAGTCGATTCCGGTGGCGCATGTCGCCGCAGCCAGGATCGCCAGAACGGATGAAAAAACGATTCTCACGACCACGCTTATTTGAACGCATGTAGAGACGGAAGCGTTCTTTGCGCCGCCCACTTCCCTGTCCGCGCCTACAGACGGACTATAAATTCAGGGCCAGTTGCTCGTGAATCAGGTCGTCTGGTTCGGGCTCGGCGGAAGTGGCAACCGGGGCGCCTGGTTGAACGAGGTTCCTCAGCGCGTCGAGCAAGACGACCATCGCTTCTGTGTCCCTCTTGCAATAGGCGAGCAGATCTTGCGCAATCTGCTCGGCATCCTCCTGGCGCGTAGTAACGGCGCACATCCGTTTGTATTCCGCCGATGCCGCTTCGCCGTCTCTGATCCGCAGGTCGTCGTACCCGTGGCCGAAGGAGAGCGCTGGAAGCACGCTCTTTAGCGAAAGCGAGCCCTTGAACTCCCGCAAGTAAACTCTGGCTTCCACCATTTTCTTTAGGTCAAGCACCCGCTCCGCGAGGATCTGGCGCAACTCGTCCGCGTGAGGGACCCCTTGGTTGACCAACTCGTTGATGACGGTCAGCTCGTAGTGCGTATAAATGCCCACGGTTGCAGCCGGACGGACGCACTCGAGAAGGGTTGAAGCGAACTCGCTCCTTGGGTCGTCGCCGCCTCGGTAGAGGAATTCGCGATGTTCCGGTGTTGCCCCCGGGGCTTCGAGGATATGGCAAGACCACTGGAATGGAATCGACAGGTGGGCCGAGGAGTTCGGCAGGGAGGGCACAACCCATTTCACCGTCTCGAAATCGATGAGGTGCAGGGGATAGCGGATGTTGTCGAGGTCGCCGGCTAACGAGGGATCCACAAATGGGCGACGGGTTTGGTGGGCTTCCCGCACTCTCGCCTGGGCTGGGCTCAGTTTGTAGTCTTTTGGAATCGACAGGATTGAGCGTATGCCTTTCCGCGCATCTCTGAGACTTGGTCCGATTGAATTCTGGGCAAGAAGACCAGGTCGTCCTCGCTCTGGCCCACGTGGCAATGCTCGTAAAACGAGCATCCCTTACAGAAGGCGTTCGTTTCAATTTCGGGCGCCTCGTCGCGCCCAAGCACCTGGAGCATCGCGATGCTGCGAAACTGCGTATCGACGAGAAAAGTCTCAACCTGGCTCGTCACGTCGTGAATGGCAAAGAGTTTCCTCAGTTCGAATCCGCATTCGCGGCTGGTGCGGTAGCTCCGGCTAAGGAGGATCAAGCTAGCCGAAGTCACGTTAACGCCGGCTTCCCTGAGGACGAGAACCTGAAAGGCGAGATCGTTCAGATGCTCCTCTTTGAACTTTTCCTTTGCCTTCGGTTCCTTTGAGGATTTGACCTCCAAGAGGCGCCATCCATCGCCATCGCGCTGTAGCACATCGGCCCGAACCAGCCTTCCAGCGGACATGAATTGGGCCTCGAAAAGCGTGTGCGCGTCGCGCATCATAATCTCGGTCGCCACGAGAGCGTCTTTGCCATTTGAATCGATCAGGATGCCGCCCGGGAAAAGCATTCGGGCAAGATTGCCGATTTCACGCCCATCCGCCATTCTGGATTGGCTGCCAGCGTCAACCGGGTTGGCCAACTCCCGGTGATATTTGCGCAGGAATAGACCCTTCTGGCATCGGAGCCCCTCCAGATAGTCGCCCTTCGTTAATAGCGGTAATTCCGCGCGCATGTTTGCTGCCTCCTCCCTGCCCTGGCCTTGCGATTAAATCGACGCTGGAGCGGCGCGGAAAGAAGCGTTAAAAGAGGGTAGACGGAATGCTAAAAGAGAAGTATATTGTTTATTGAGCGGATAACTGGAGGGAAGGGTTGTGAAAAAGGTTTTGTTGTTCCTCGTCGTCGTCGGCCTCGGCGCCTGGCTCTTTGATTCGAGCGGTATAGGCATCCCGCGATCGGTACCCGTTGACCCTGATTGGGCACGGCAAACTCACGCTAAGCAGCCAACGGCGATTTACGTCAAATACAATGGCACCGAATACGTGATCGACGATTCAACCCAGGTGCATAATGCGGTCGACGCATTGGGTGAGCGGGAAACAAGGAAGAGATTCTCACTTTTCGGAAAGCCGCTTCCCGATACGCCTGAAAAGAAGCCCAACGAAATTTGGATCAAGTTTCCCGGCAAGCCTTATGAGAAGATCATCGACTTCGCCGATCCCCAGGATTATCTTGGAAAGCAGACGACCTATTGGCTAAACGACGACGTTGCAGGTAAGTCTTTCCCGCCACCTCCCGGATTCTCGTTAACGAGCAGCTAGACGAAGCGCATTTTGCCAGGCATGCTTTTGAGACTGCACCCACCAATTCGAACGGCGCTGGCGTCTATCATCCAAGCATGGCGGTAGTCAAAGACGACGGCGCGAAGATCAAAGGGTTCATCGCCGCTTGGCTGGGGTGGGCGTTCGACGGCTTGGACGGCTACCTCTACGCCATGGTCGCCCTTCCGTTTGTCACCGAGTTGGTCGGCGGCAAGGTCCAGGATGCGAAGGAGCCTGCGGCTTGGATTCAGGGAGCGTTTCTCTTTGGTTGGGCGATTGGCGGCGCGGTCTTTGGACGAATCGGCGACCGTATCGGGCGCAGCCGGACCCTGAATATCACAATTCTCGTGTTCGCGGTATTCACCGGCCTTTCCGCGACGGCCACTTCGTGGCCCATGCTAATGTGCTTCCGGTTCATTTCGGCATTGGGAATCGGCGGCGAGTGGGCAGCGGGCTCGGCGTTGGTCAGCGAGACCATGGACGTTCGCCATCGGCCGTTTGCCAGCGCCACGCTGCAAACGGGCTTCCAGTCGGGAATGATCGGCGCCGCCTTGACGGTTGGCCTGTTCGCCCACTTGGACCCTCGCTACGTCTTCCTCGTCGGCGTGATCCCCGCGTTTCTCACTTTATGGATCCGATTCGCCGTTCCAGAGCCGGCGGAGTGGAAGGCGGAGCGAGCTCAAAAGGAACTTCCAAAAATTTCAGACCTTTTTGCGCCGGGGATGATCAAGATCACGCTCCTCACCTTGGCTCTAACCAGCATCGCACTGACCACCGTCTGGGGATTTCTGTTCTTCAATAGCCAGGTTCTCCAGGCGATCCCTGCGGTCAAAGCGCTGGCAAAACCAGATCAAGCCGCGCTTCTGCGGAATGTAACGATCGAGTTTTGTTTTGCAAACATACTCGGCAACTATTGTGCGGCGTTCATGGCCCGGTTCATCGGGTGCAAAAAGGCGTTCGCCGTGTACATGGCCGCGTCTGCCGCTGTTTTTCTCATCGGCTTCAGGCAGCCGTTCACGCTGACTTCGGCAAGACTTTGGTTTGATCTTTACATGTTCTTCGGGTCGAGCATCTTTGGGATCTTTCCCCTCTACGTGCCGCTTCTATTCCCCACTTTGCTCCGCACGACGGGAGCGGGGTTTTGTTACAATTTTGGTCGAATGGTTGCCGGAATCGGCACTCTGGCAGGCGGATGGATCACCGCGAAGGCGGGTGGGCCAAGCTTGGCGATCTGGTACTTGGGGTTCTTGTACATTCCGGGAATCTTGGTTTCGCTTGCGATGCCTGAGGTTGCGTTTTCGGAGAAGGCCAAGCCTATTGCAATAACTACAGACCCGGCGGGTTAAGTGTCCTGGCCCCTCTACCGCCTACCCAACGCCCAAGCCCAAGGCCGATCCGTCGCCTCTACCCTCTACCCTCTGCCCTCTCGCACCAACACCCAACACCGAGAGCCCAAGGCCCAAGGCCGATCCGCCGCCTCTACCCTCTACCCTCTCGCACCAACACCCAACACCGAGAGCCCAAAGCCCAAAGCCCAAGGCCCAAGGCCGATCCGCCGCCTCTACCCTCTACCCTCCTAAAAATCGATTTCCATCCCCAAATAGCCAACCCCAGTCACCGTGTGCTCGGGGGTAGAGCGCGGGCCACTTCCGAGCGCGAAAAGGAGGGTACGACCCTCGGTCAGCTCGTATCGGAACCCGAAATCGAAGATTCGTTCGTTTCCATGGTCCTCGGCAAACCAGGTGTCGTGATATTCTGCCATCGCCTCAAACCGTTTCGTGAACTGATGGCCAAGAACTATGCCGTAATCGAATAGGAGCCCGCCGGCTTGGTGGAATTCGGGACCGAACTCTAAATTGGCTTCTATTGGGCCGAAGTTCTTGCAAACTTCGATGGGCAGAAAGAAGGAACGATCGCTTTCAACCAGGCCGGAGCGCACAGAGCCCTGCACGGAGTTGAAGGTGATTTTCGGATAAGTGGAAACCGAGATGCCGTTTTCGCCGGAATCGATGAAGCGCCATTTCACGGCGAGTTCGGTATCGCCTAAGCCCTGCTCGTGACCTTCCTTTTCGAAAGTCCATTGCCAAGGCAGCTCCAGGTTGAGCTCGATTCTCGAGCCGGCGCCGTAGTTGGCATCGAGAATCGGAGTCTGGTAGACGCTTCCACCGGGCCGGTGCTCCCAAGTGAAGGCCGTTTCGATTTCCCAACGCTTATCGCCAGGCGTCCCGGTGTCGTCGGAAATCATGGGTGGCCCGCCCTGAGCGCACGCGGCGGACCCCAGGACAAGAAGGGATAGGAGGGCGAAGAAGGCTCTCCGGGTAGACATCTGACTGAATTTAGCTCAATAGCGAGCGCCTCGAAAGGACCTTAATGATTCCTTAGCTAGGAAACGGCGATGGATGCGCCTGACGCCCGCTTGCGAGAGGCTCTTGCCAATAGCCCGCTATGCTCTGGCCGACTAAGGGTTTGATCCAATTTAACGAGGTCGATGGCGGCTTGGCGCGCGACCTCCATCATCTTGCCATCCTGTACAAGGTCTCCGATCTTGATGCCAAGGTTGCCGCTCTGCTTCGTGCCGATCAGTTCGCCCGGACCCCGCTGGATCAGGTCTTCTTCCGCGATTTTGAAGCCGTCATTCGTCGAAGCAATCGTTTCGAGCCTTGCGCGGGCCTCGTCAGTCTTCGCGTCGGATACGAGGATACAGAAGCTCTGGATGCTGGCACGCCCGACGCGACCTCGGAGCTGATGGAGTTGGCTGAGCCCGAAACGATTTGCATCCTCAATGACCATCACGCTGGCGTTGGGCACGTCGACTCCAACCTCGATAACCGTCGTGCTGACCAATATGTCAAGGTCGTGAGCCCGGAACTGCTCCATAACCTTTTCCTTATCCTTCGCCTTCATTTGCCCATGAAGAAGACCCACTCTCAGGTCGGGAAAGACTTGGACCGTGAGCCGCGCGTACAATTCTTCCGCGGCAAGGGCGAGCGCCTTCTCGCTTTCGCTTACCATTGGGCAAACGAAGTAGGCTTGGCGGCCTTCCGCTATCAGCTTGCGCACTCCTTCGTAAACGCTCTGCCGGTCACTTAACTGCTTCCAATGGGTTTTGACGGGCTTACGCCCGGGAGGCAACTCGTCGATGACTGAGAGGTCTAAGTCGCCGAAAACTGCCATGGTGAGGGTGCGAGGGATGGGCGTGGCGGTCATAACCAGCACGTCGGGGTTGCCCATCCCCTTCTCCCGCAACGCCGCGCGCTGAACCACGCCGAAACGGTGCTGCTCGTCCACCACGATAAGACCCAACTTCTTGAACTTGACCCCTTCCTGGATGAGCGCCTGGGTCCCGATGGCGATGGATGCCTTTCCGCTCTCGGTGTGTTCATAGGCCTTCTTCTTGGTTGCAGCGCTATGCTTTCCTACGAGGAGCACGGTTTCGATGCCAATGGGTTCAAATAGCTGGCTCAAGCTTGCATAGTGCTGTTCCGCGAGGATTTCGGTCGGGGCCATGATCGCGGTCTGATATCCGGCGCGCACAGCGGCGAGCATGGCGCACGCAGCTACCGCCGTCTTTCCTGATCCAACGTCGCCCTGAAGAAGCCGGTTCATGGGATGCGGCGCTTCCATGTCTTTCCAAATCTCTTCGACCACCCTGCTCTGGGCGGGCGTCATTTCGAACGGGAAGATTTTATGGATGTCTTTCCAAAGCTGGTCCCTTTCTTCCCCGATGGGAAACGCGAGTCCGATCTCATGGTGCGTCTGTGCCCTGGAAAGGGCCAGTGTTAGTTGAACGATGAAGAACTCGTCGAAAACGAGCCTCTTGCGCGCTTCAAGCCTCGCCTTCTCGTCAATCGGCTGGTGGATTTGGCTCAGGCTCCATTTCAACGGCCGTAGGCCGTATTTCCTGAGAACGGGCTCCGGAACGGGGTCCTCGACGCACTCCAGATAGTGATCGAGGGCCGAATCCACCGCCCTGCGTACAAGCCCTTGCGGCACGCCTTCGGAGAGCGGGTACACGGCGACGATTCGGGCGAAATCTGCCGGATCGTCGTCTTCACCGATGAGTTCGCATTCAGGCGAGTTCATCTCAAGGTCCCAGGCGCCCTCTTTGACCTGGCCATAGGCCATCACCTCACCGCGAAAGGTCTCGAACTTCTTTTTCTGCCAGGGCTGATTGAACCAGGTGAGCACGATAGTGCTTCGCCCATCGGTGACCGGCACTTTGACGATCACGATGCCGCGCTTTGCTGAGTTCGCCTGGACTCCCATGACCTGGCCTCGAATGGTCACCCAATCACCGGGCCGTGCCTCGTGGATGGGAGGGATGTTCCGCCGATCCTCATAGCGCCGAGGAAGGTGGTAAAGCACGTCGCCTACCGTGTGAAGGCCGACCTTGGCCAAGATGCCGGCGACCCTGGGCCCAACTCCCTTGAGATATTGCGCTTCAGTTTGAAGCGATTTTCTTATTGGCGTCTGGGTCGGGGCGCTCATAGATATCTGTCTACTAGTATGACGGATGAGGCTATTGTGTTGGTGCAAGCGGAAACCACATCCATATCTACAACGTAAGCGATTGCAATGAAGCGTTGGTGGGTGCTACTCGTTTTGCTTGTGGCCGGCTGCGGTCATCCAACAACGCCCCGGGCTCCCGTCGTTGTTCGTGCCGTGTTGCCGATGACCAAATTTCAGCAGGTGGTGGTGGCGGGGCTTAGAGATCAACTCACGTGGGGAACCGGCTATGACGGGTCGTATGTGCCCATCTCATATCCGGGCGGCGACGTTCCTAGACAGAAGGGCGCTTGCACGGACGTCGTGATCCGGGCTTATCGTCGCGCTGGGGTGGACCTCCAAAAGCTCATTCACCAAGACATGGTGAACGCATGGGATAAATATCCGCACAGTTTCCATTTGCCTGCGCCCGACGCCAACATTGATCATCGCAGGGTGCCGAATCAGAGGGTGTATTTCGAAAGGCACTGGAAAACCCTAACCAACAGCAAGGCTCAACCGAAGGAGTGGCAGCCGGGGGACGTGGTCGAGTGGAGAATGCCCGTTCACGGAACGCACACCGCGGTCCTGACCGAAACTCTCGACGCCGCCGGCCTGCCGTGCGTGATCGAGAACCTTGGCAACGGCCCAGAAGAGGACGACGGGCTGCAGACGGATTGGACGATCATCGGCCACTTCCGCTACGTGCCTCCAAAGCTAGCGAAGCCGCCTTAGGCGGTCGATTCGCGGTAACTTAGCGATATGCCCGAAGACGAGCACACTGGCGCCGAGGAACCCGAAGAAGACGAGATTGAAGCTCGCATCAAGGAGATGCACGCAAAGACCTCCGAAGTGGCCGACAAGCACCGTTCGGAAGCCGATTTCGACGAAGACATGTTGCGACGCATGGACGACATCGCAGAAAAGGCAAGAGGCTTGCGCGCGGCGGGAGAAAAAAAGGAAGAGGCAAAGGCCGAAACCCGGACGGTCGCGGCGGAGGATAGCAAGGGCTTAGGCCTTGGATTTACCGTGGCTTACACGATCGTAGGCGTGCCGCTGCTCGGTATCGGGATCGGATGGTTCATCGACCGGGCGGCGGGAACGACCGTAGCGAAGGGGCTTGGGGCGGTGATTGGAATGGTGGTCGGGGTCGCACTCGTAATGACCATGATAAACCGGACGCAAGAAAAGAAGTGACCAAGACGCAGGCCCTGCGCGATTGGCGGACCTTCCTTGCCCTGTCGGTCGCCGCTACGCTTTTTTGCTACCTGGTTTCCGGCCCAAAAGGGGCGCTGGGCATGGCGTGCGGCATCGTTGGCGCTTCCTTTAACCTGGGCGCACTTTGGTGGATAATCGGGCTCGGATCGAAGACCACAGGCACCAAACAAGGCGAACGCCTTGGGACCATCCTCATCGTTCTCGCGTTCTTTGTAAAGCTGCCCGTTTTTATAGGTCTTGGCATCCTTTGTGGGCGCATCGGACAGCCTTCCTTCAATTGCTTTCTTATCGCAATTGGTCTGGTATACTCGGCAGTAATCGGGTTGGCACTGGCTTCGCGCTAGGCCTCCCTGTCGTTGTGTATGGGCACTTCATTTAACCCCAACTATCTAGTTTTTGCGGAGGACACCGAGCCGAGTTTCTTAGGTTTCTGGCTTTACGTCATCCTGCTCATCGTCATCGTCTTCGGCCTGCTTGCCTATGCGAAGAAAGGATATGGCGCGAGGGTTTTCACAAATCCGTTCACTGCAGCTTCCGAGCAGCTCTATCTTTTTATCGAGAACATGGTCGTGGGAGTCATCGGCGCCCATGGGCGGAAATACATTCCGTTCATCATGACGTTCTGGCTGATGATCTTCTTCGGGAACATGCTCGCTTTGTTCATGCCGTTCTCCCCAACTGCAGACCTCAGTTTCAACTTAGGAATGGCCGTGATTTCCATTTCTTACGTTCAATATGAAGGCGTGCGCCAGAACGGTCTGTTTGGCCACCTGAGCCATTTCGCGGGCCCAAAGCTTGGCGCATGGTATTTGATTCCGATCACCATCCTGCTATTTGTAATCGAGGTGGTCAGCGAACTCATGAAGAACGTCTCGCTCAGCCTGCGACTTTTCGGAAATATTCACGGTGGACACATAGCGGTTGCCCAAATGGATAAGTTAGGCGGCGCCTTTCTTCCCTTCGGCAGCCTTGTATTGGTGATGATCAAGCTCCTGACCGTGATTGTTCAGGCGATGATCTTTTCGATTTTGACGTGCGTGTACATTTCGCTGGTGACTCATCACGATGAGTCGCACCACGAGGAGGCGACGCACGCCTTAGAGCCGGTTCATGTGACCGGTTAGCAATGTTACGACTCAGCTAGGAGGATAGGAAACAGAATATGCTTGGACTTGGACTTGGAATCGCCGCTCTCGGATGCGGAATTGGAATGGGCTTGATCGGCATGGGGGCAATGCAGGGCATGTCGCGTCAGCCAGAAGCCATCGGTCGACTTCAGACCGTTATGCTCATCGCTCTCGCATTCGTCGAATTGGTTTTCCTTTTGACGATGTTCTTGGCGCCTGGCACCTTTGCAGGCAAGTAGTCGTTTTCGTTCCGGCATAGCCTTAGGCTATGCCGGACTCGGTCCTTTTGAATTGAACTCATGAGTAGCGAACAAAAACCGTCTAAATCGCCAATTCCGGGCATTATCATCGGCGTGATCTTCATGGTCGCCGGCACTTACGTGTCGGTGAACATCACGAAGGGGCCGTTGGAGGCGCTAGCAAAACAGGGCATTCTGCTTGATCCAGGAAAGACCTTGGGCGTCGTTGGGGTGTTCCTCGTTCTCTTCCCGGCGATTAAGGTGTTCTATCTGAACCCCCTGACCGAGGCGATCAACCGGCGCAACTCTGACATCGAGCGGACGTTTTCTGAAGCGGAAGATCTCCGCACTCAGATGACGGCGATGAAATCGGACTATGAGCAGCGGCTTGCGAGGACTGAAGCCGAGGCTCGTGAGCAAATACAAAATCAGATCAAGGAAGCCCAGAGCCTTCGCGGTCAATTGATGCAGGAAGCCGCCTCCAAGGCGGACGAACTCGTTAAAAAGGCGCAGGAAGAGATCGAAAACGAAAAAACCCGGGTCATGTTCGAGATCCGGTCTGCAGTCGTAAACCTCACCCTGACGGCCACGGAGCGGGTTTTGGGCGAAAACATGACGGATGACCGAAACCGCAAGCTGGTTGAGGAGTTCATCAACACGGTCGAGGTACCGAGCTAACCGATGCATGATCACAAGGTTGCCAAGCGCTACGCTAACGCCTTGTACGCGGAGGCGGTCAGGAACGACGTCGTCGACGTCGTTGAAACCGACTTGATCGCGATATCAGGCTTGATCGACGAAGGCGCCGAGTTCCACAACTTTCTGATGACGCCCCACGTGGCTCGGGAAGAAAAGATCAAGATCGCCGACAGGCTCTTTTCGGACAGGGTGACCGCCCTTACGATGCATTTCCTTCGACTGTTGCTGGAGAAGCGCCGAGAGGCGGAGTTCAACACGATCCGGGAAGAGTACGTCACGCTGAGACGCGAACACAGCAAGATTCTTTACGCCGAAGTGATTTCGGCCCGGGAAGTCGAGCCAAAGCACCGCGAGGCACTCGAGAAGAAGCTGGCGGAGAAAACCGGCATGCGCGTTGAAGCGGTTTACGACGTGGATCTCAGCCTGATCGGCGGATTGAAGGTTGTCTACGGGAACTACGTTCTCGACGGCACGGTTAAGGGCAGTTTAAGAAGGCTGAAAGACTCGCTTCGTCATGATTTGTTGAAGCAATTTTAGAGAAAACCCAAAATGGCTATTAGACCAGAAGAGATTACAGACATCCTCCAGAAAGAACTTCAAAAGTTCGAGCGTAAAGTCGACGTCGAAGAGGTAGGCACCGTCCTCCAAGTCGGCGACGGCATCGCACGCGTTTACGGTCTCCCCGACTGCAAAATGGGAGAACTCTTGGAGTTTCCCGGCGGCGTCATGGGCATGGCCCTAAACCTTGAGGAAGACAGCATTGGCGCGGTCATCATCGGCGAGGACCGGCACATCCGCGAAGGCGATGCCGTGAAGCAGACGGGCCGGATCATTCAGATTCCTGTTGGAAAGGGCATGGTAGGACGCGTTGTCAACGCACTTGGGCAGCCGCTCGACAACAAGGGCCCGATCGCGGCGGAGGAGTTCAAACGTCTCGAGACGCACGCTCCCGGCGTTGTGGACCGGCAGCCCGTTAAAGAACCGCTTCAGACCGGCATCAAGGCTATCGACGCGATGATTCCCATTGGCCGCGGTCAGCGCGAGTTGGTCATCGGCGACCGCCAGACTGGTAAGACGGCAATCTGTATCGACACGATTCTCAACCAGAAGTCGACCCATGAGCCAGGCGGCAGCCCTGTTTTCTGCATCTATGTCGCCATCGGGCAAAAGCTTTCGAACGTCGCTCGCGTCGTCCAGACGCTTACCGACTACGGCGCGATGGAGTACACGACGGTCGTGGTAGCAAGCGCTTCCGACTCGAACGCGATGCAGTATTTGGCCCCGTTCGCAGGCGCGGCGATCGGTGAGTATTTCCGGGACAACAAGCAGCATGCGCTCGCCATCTACGACGACCTTTCCAAGCACGCGGTGGCCTACCGAGCGGTTTCGCTGCTCCTTCGCCGCCCGCCAGGACGTGAAGCCTATCCGGGAGACGTTTTCTACCTCCACAGCCGCTTGCTGGAGCGCGCCGCGAAGCTGAGCGACGAGCATGGCGCGGGGTCGCTGACGGCCTTGCCGATCATTGAGACCCAATCGGGCGACGTGTCGGCCTACATTCCCACTAACGTGATTTCAATCACCGACGGCCAGATCTACCTGGAGCCCGACCTGTTCTTCGCGGGCGTTCGCCCTGCGATCAACGTCGGCATCTCGGTGAGCCGCGTGGGAGGCAACGCCCAGATCAAGGCGATGAAGCAAGTTGCGGGAAGGCTAAAGCTTGAAATGGCGCAGTTCCGAGACGTGCAGGCCTTCAGCCAGTTCGCAAGCGACCTGGACAAGGCGACGCAGAACCAGCTGATTCGTGGCCAGCGGCTGACCGAACTCTTGAAGCAGGACCTCGCAACGCCATACAACGTCGTCGACCAGATCATCCTCATCAACTCGGGCACGTCAGGCGTCCTCGACGAGATTCCGAACGACAAGGTCGCCGCCTTCGCCACGGGAGTTCTCGAGTTCATTAAGGAGAAGTATCCCGACGCGGTTGAAAGCATCCGCACAAAGAAGGAAGTTACGAAGGACGTCGAAGAGACTCTCAAGAAGGCTTACGTCGAATACGCGGGGGTATTCAAGGGTTAGAAAATAGAAAATAGGGCCGTGAATGGCCCGCGCACTACGTGGCGGTTCGTCTGCGAGGGTCCTAGCTAGCACTTCCTATTTCCTATTTCTTACTTCCTGATTCCTATTTCCTATTTCCTACTTCCTAACAAAAGATGGCAACACTTAAGCAGATCCGAACGCGGATTCGAACCGCGAAGAACATCCAGCAGATCACCCGCGCGATGAAGCTGGTTGCGGCGGCGCGCCTCAAGAAGGCGACCGACCGCGTGTTCGAGGCTCGCTCTTATAGCGAGAAGCTTCGCGAACTTATGCTTAACTTGTCGTCCGCGGGCGAACTCCCTCAGCACCCCCTGATGGACAAGCGCCAGGTCAACAAGGTCCTCGTTATTCTTCTCACCGCGGATCGCGGCCTCGCAGGTTCTTACAACACGAACCTAATCCGAAAGGCGGGAGAGTTCATCAAAGAGCGGGCAGTGCCGACCTCGATGATCGGCGTCGGTAAGAAGGGGTCTGGTTTCTTCGGAAAGCGCGGCGTCCAAGTTATCGAGACGATTCCGGTTCAAGGCACCGGCGCACGGCTTCAGGACGCGCAGCATATCTGCGAAGTTTCGAAGCAGAGGTACGAATCGAGCGAAGTGGACGCCGTATTCATCTGCTACAGCAAGTTTTACTCTCCGATCCGGCAGGTTCCGCAGGTGGTTCAACTGCTGCCGATAGAACCGCCAAAGAGCACGGGAGACAATGCGAAAGAAGGCATCCGCACCAACTTCGCCTTTGAGCCCGATGCGGCCGAACTTCTGGGCACCCTTCTTCCCCGCTACTTCTTGACTCTTGTGTGGCAAGCGTTGCTCGAGGCGACGGCCAGCGAGCACGGCGCCCGGATGAGCGCGATGACGAGTGCCACCGAGAACGCGGGCAAAATGATTCAGAGCTTGACGCTCAAGGCCAACCGCGAACGGCAAGCGTCGATCACGACTCAGATACTCGAAGTCGTCGGCGGCGCGGAAGCCTTAAAGGCGTAGCAATCCCTTTGGAGTGCGCTGGCTTGCTCGTCCTGAGCGAAGTCGAAGGGACAGCGCTTTGCTTTGGCGCGGCTTGACGCGGCTTTGCCGATTGGCAACCCAGCACTTCTAATCATGACAGCGAGCCCGGAGTCCGGCGTCAAGTCGCCGAAATACAAGGCGCTGCCAAGAAGGCCGTCGCATTGGCCGCCGCCAAACGTGCTGGAGCCCACCCAAGACCTGCCTCTCCCCGGAGGCTGTCGGATGTCATTGCTCTTACCGAGGGAAAAAACTCCAAATGCCGCTAAGACCAAACCTCAACCCCCCGTGGGGGAGGTCGGTGAGCTTGCGAACCGGTCGGAGATCCTGAGCCTGTCGAAGGGGGTGGGAGGGGCTCCGGACGTTGCGTTTCCGAAGATCCGATTTGGCAAAGCAAATAACATGCGACTGGCTCAGAACTGGAAAGGCTTGTCGGTCAGGCCCACGTTGATGCTCATCTTTGAGTAGCGCGTTACGCCCGCTACCTGTCCATCCACGTCGCGAACCACGGCCTGCGACGGAAACCATACGCCGCTTTGCTCCTTCGGATCCTGATAATCGAAGGTCGCCATTTGGTGGCCGTCCTGGGCAAACCAGACCCGCTTTGCGATGTAACGGCGCTGTGGGTCGACCCAGACTCTCTGCCGGGAAGTGTCGTCGAACTTGGGATGCTTGTAAGTGAGGTCGAACACAAGATCGCCCGTTTCCCGGTCTAAGCGCACAAAATTGGCATCGAATAAGTTCTCGAAGAGAGAAGGGGTCAGGATGCCAAAGTCAAGAACCGTCTGGCGCTTACCCGGAGCGTGTGCGACGTCTAGAACCTGTTTTACACGAATCTTGGGCACCGCTATAACGCGCCGGTCGCCGTTCTCGATGTATCGCACCTCGGTTCCCTGCACGTTGGATTCCAAGCGAACCATGAACGGTTCTTTCACCTCGGCCTTCATATACGTGAACTTAAACGAGGCGGCAAAATCCCTGCTTATTTTCTTGAGCTCGGCCTCGTTTGCCGTGACCACCTGAGCGACGAATGTGCAGTCCTTGAAATTCGTCTGCACGATATCCTGCCAGGTATACGATCTCTGGTATCCGGCGACGGCCATAAAAATCATCAGTGATGTCATAAAGGGTAAATCTACACTCCTCTCCTAGCTTAAGCAATAGACGTGCGAGAATCTCGGACGGCGCCGCCTGACCCGTGTACCTCATATGAGTTACACTTAAACAGTGACGTACGACCCGCTGGTTCGTTTTCTTTCGCAGCGCTCGGCGCGTTATCAGCGGCGAGCCCGTTTGCGAATTCTTGGTTCCGGCGAACTGACCGATGCGGCCGTTAGCATCTATCAGGAACTTGGCGGGCAAATCCTGCGATACACGGCGACTCCGACCCTTTTTTCTTTAGCGTCCCTTGTCTTCGTTTTTGCCTACGTACTTCCAACCTTTTTAGTCACCAATCACCCTGAAAGCATCGGGGCGCAGATCGGGGAGTCGGCTTTCACGATCGGAGTCGCTCTCGCGGTGTGCGCGCCCTTGCTGGCGATCGGGATCGGGTTTTCAAGCGCCTTCGTCGTTGGCCTCGTTTCTGACTACATGAACGGACAGATAGCGAGGCCCCTGGACCACCTGGCAAAGGCCAGAAAGCTTCTTCCCCGCATCGTTGGTCTGGGAATCTGGCAGACGCTGTGCGCTTCCGTTGGAGTCCTCCTTGGGCTTGGGCTCCTAATGGCAAGCGCCGTCATCGGAAGCTCGTCGACGGATGACAGCGTGATCGCTACGCTCGTGGCGGCTTTGGCGACAATCGGAGTCATCTTCGGAAGCCTTGCTTTTCCTATCGTTCTTGCTCGCCAAATTCTCATCCTCCCGATCGTCGTCATCGAAGGACTTGGCATTCGAGCCGCGGCACGCCGCAATCGCGAGTTAATGAGGGCCAACGCGATTCACCCGTCTGGCTACTCCCATGCCACCACCATCGTATTTCTCGTTGTCTTCCTTGTTCTCTTTATTTGGCTTGGCGTCGCTTCCGTATTCGCAATTGTCGACCCAGAACAGATTCTCGGCGCCTGGCTTAAGGGGAACGTGGCGCACGACCTTGTAATTGCCGCGGTGCGCTACGTGCCGCTTTATGTGACGCTCTGGACCGTCATCCCTGTATGGTGCGCTGCGGCGGCCTTGCTTTACTATGAGCGGCGAACCCGCTTGGAGGGGTACGACATTGAGGCGCTTGCGGAGGACTTGGGCAAACATGTCAAGAAGAATCGTTTCGAGCTTTAGTCTAATCCTCTCTCTTTGCTCGCTGGCGCTGGCCACCGACTATACGGCCTTGGAGAGGGCCTTTAAGTCCGCTCCATCGACTGCGGCCAAGGAAACCGTTCTCCAGGACTTCGAAACCAAAAACCCAAAACTCGACGACGCCGACGGGGCCTTGGCAGGTTCGATCAACGAGTATCTGACCAAAGACAAACCCACTAACCAAGACACGGAGAGACTCGAAGATGCGATCTCCGCGCGAGCCAGACTCGAGGGCTCGGCGGCCCCAGGCGCCGACGTCGCGAAGAATGCTAGGTCGATCAAAGCATCTGCCTCCTACGCGGGCGACAAAGGCGTATCTTCGGATTCAAACTGGATTGGAAAGGCTGTCGAGCATCTTAAGAATCTATTCAACTTTTCACCTCCGGCGCCCAGGCTCGGCGCACCACCTGCGTTAGGCGGCCTGGGAATCTTGGGGTGGGGGCTCATCATTCTTCTGGCTGCTTTGGTGATCGGCTTCCTTATCTACGCGATCACTCGGTTCAACTACCAAAAGAATCTGGCACGCAAAGCGAGCGCGCTTCTCGAAGAGGACGAGCCGGAGAGAACCGCCGACGAATGGCTGGAATTGGCCGATGGCCTTACCCGGCAAGGCAGGTATCGGGAAGCGGTCCGATGTCTATATCTCGCCTGCCTGCTCCGGTTTGACGAGGCGGGCATTTGCCGCTTTGAACGCAGCCATACGAACTGGGAACATCTGGCACGGTTTCGTTCGAGCACCAAGAGGCCTGCCCAGTTCGACTTCACCACCCAAACGCGAGCCTTCGACCTCATTTGGTATGGCAAACAAGTTCGCGGCATCGAGGACGTCGAGCAGTTTCGCGCATGGTACGGCGAGGCGTTAGAGGCCATAAGAGGTCCCATAGCGGCATGAAGTCCTTGCCGACCGTGGCCTGGGTTTTGCTTGGTTTGATTGCGCTTGCCGCTATCATGCTCAGCCTCGGACGCGAGGACGCCAACGCGTTTCCCAGCGCCGCCTCTCACTCGCCAAGCGGCGTCCAGGCCTTCATGGAACTCCTGAACAAGGACGGGTACAAGACGTCGGTAACGCAAAGCGCCGCACCGTTGCGCTCGAAAGGCGACGTGGTGGTCGCGTTTAACTTGACGAAATCGTCGCTCATCTCCGAAGCCTCAATGGAAGATCAGGACCCTTTGGAGACCTTGGTTATGGAGCAAGTGTCGCAAGGAGGTAAGGCGATATTATTCGACCTTTCCCCCGATTTCGTCTCCGCTTCCCGAACCGCGACCGGCCAAGTGCTGCCCGTTGATAACGTGGTCGGGCCTTCTTCTTCGTCGCTCAAACTTAACATAGACGATCAAAGAGAGTTCGCCCCTACTGAAGGTGTTGGAGACCGCCTCATCGTGGCGTCCGGGCCAGGAAAAAGAGTGGTCGCGTCAGCGAAGTTCAGAAACAAAGGAACGCTTATCGAGGTCGACGACGGCATCATTGTCACGAATCGGTTCATCGATCAAAACGACAACGCACTGGAGGCGATGCGATTGGTTAGAATGGTAGCCCCTGCCGGGTCGCACCTTGTTTTCACCGAAGCAACTTTCGGTAACGTCTCGGAGCCGGGTGTTTTGGAAATCATGGGACCATGGGCCGTTGCCGCCTGGTGGCAGATTCTGATCCTTTTCGGAGTGATCGTTTACACCCTCGGCAAACCCTTCGGATTCCCTGACGAGGAAAGGTTGGTCCAACGGGGTGCAAGAGACCTTGTGGACGCTATCGCCCTAACTTATCGCCGCTCGAAAGCGACCCACATTGCGCTCCAGTGGATTCATTCGTCGGCGGATCGCGAAATCCGCCGCAAGCTTAAGCTTCCCTCGGATGCCTCGCCTTCAGACCGGAACCGGCTGATTCCAGAACCGCTCGCCCGCGCCCTGGCAAGGACTCAAGCCGGCAGCTCGGAGCGAATGAGGCCTTGGGACGCGGCTGAGATTGCAGCGGATCTCGACTCCAAGATGGAGGAGTTTCGAGGAAACGCGCCGCGCCCGGGTAGGAGAAGAAAGAGTCGGGGGTAGAGGGCCTTGGGCTTTGGGCTTGGGGGCGGGACGGTGTTGGGTGTTGGGTGTGGGGTGTGGTTGTTGGGCCTTGGGCCTTGGGCCTTGGGCCTTGGGCATTGGGCTTTGGGGGCGGGACGGTGTTGGGTGTTGGGTGTGGGTGTTGGGTGTTGGGTGTTGGGCCTTGGGCCTTGGGCCTTGGGCCTTGGGCATTGGGCTTTAGGCATTGGGCTTTCGGCCTTAGGTCTTAGGTCTTGGGCTTTGGGCTTTGGGCTTTGGGGGCGGGACGGTGTTAGGTGTTGGGCATTGGGCCCTCAGGAACTGGCATTGCGTAGAAGACGATCGGACAGTTGTCCTAGGGTTTAGCTTTCCCCGAAGAGCGCTTCGGCCGCCATTACCTTCATTTCAACTCCGTCCACTTCGCACAATAGAGCTCCATCGCTTGTCACTTTGACAGCGGTCGCCTCGCGCCCATCCGCGAGTTTGTAGAACTTGCCGGCAGTGACGTCTCGGCGGCGCCAATCGGGCTCCAGATCGCTCCAGTCTCCCGGCTCTGGCATCTGGATGATCTTTTCGATCAAGGCGGCTGCGGTGGCCGAAGGGTCGAGGACTTGACCTTTCGCTTGCAGCACGCTCACCGCGTTCGGCAACTCTTCTGGGAATGAGCCTTGTAGTAAGTTAACGCCTATCCCGACGACCGGTATCCGGCTGCCGGCAGGATCGGTGTGGATTTCCGATAGCAATCCGCCCGTTTTGCGGACGCCGTAAGTTAGGTCGTTAGGCCATCGAACGTTGGAATCCAGCAAGTGAGATGCGGCAAGAGCGACCGACATGCCGATAAGCCACGGTTTCGGCCAATTTGCATACTCCCAGAATATCAGGCTCATCGTCAACGACTGGCCCCTTTCGCTGACCCACGTTCTTCCCAGGCGCCCTTTGCCCTGCACTTGGTCATGGGCGAAAACCACGGAATAGCGGCGGTCTCCCGAAACGATCAATCCCGCCGCCACTTCTTGAGTGGACCCTACCTCGTCCAACTCGAGAAAGAAGGGCGTGAACCTTATGAGATCTCCATATGAAAAGCCAACGCAGGGGCGGAAAGGGTGAGTGCGCCAACTGATATCAGGTCGACACCGGTCTGCGCCACCCCCTTGACCGTGTCGAGGCTGATGCCCCCACTCGCTTCAAAGACGACCTTGCCTGCATGCTTCTTGGTGGCTTCGCGCATCATGAATGGATCCATGTTGTCCAGCAAAACCACGTCAGCGCCAGCCCGGATGGCTTCGTCCACCATCTCGAGGGTTTCGCACTCCACTTCTATTTTCGTCATATGGGAAGCGTAGGAGCGCACGCCTTCCACCGCCTTGCGAACCCCGCCCACCGCGGCGATGTGGTTGTCCTTGATCAGCGCCCCATCGAAGAGTCCCATGCGGTGGTTGGCCCCTCCGCCGCAGCGGACTGCGTATTTCTGAAGGGCGCGCAGCCCTGGCAGCGTCTTGCGGGTGTCCACAATGCGGGCCTTGGCCCCGTTAACGCGCTCCACATATTGGCTCGTCAGGGTTGCGATGCCGCTCAGGTGCATCAAAAAGTTCAGAACGGTGCGCTCCGCCATCATAACCCTTCTGGCGGAAAGAGTTCCTTCTGAGATCCTCTCACCTCTGGCAATGGGCTCGCCGTCGGTCCGGTGCATGATCAGCTTCGCATCGTCAGGGTCGCTGCTATAGGGCGCAAGAAGGTATTCGGCTACTCCAGCGCCGCTGAGAACCCCGTCCTCTTGCGCCTCTATGAACCAGTCGACGAGAAGGTCGGGATCAATGCAGCCGCTCGTGACGTCGCCGGAGCCAACATCCTCCATGATAGCGTCGTCGACGATATTCCACCAGTTGGAGGGTTCAGGTTGAAGCCAGGCGCCCATAATTCAACGGTAAGTGTTGCATATCCCGGAGCGTTAGCCGACTTTGAGCAACTCGACGTCAAAAATCAAGGTTGCGTTGGGCGGGATTACGCCACCGGCGCCCTGAGCCCCGTAACCGAGGTGGCTGGGGATCGTGAGCTTTCGCTTGCCGCCGACCTTCATACCAACCACACCCAAATCCCATCCCTTGATTACACGGCCCGCGCCCAGCATGAAATCGAATGGGCCTCGGCCCACACTGGAATCGAATTGCTTTCCGTCCTCCAAAGTGCCGGTGTAGTGAACGCTCACCTTCTTCCCCGCAACTGCCTCATCCCCACCGCCAACCATAACGTCTTCAATAACCAAATCTGCCATGGGCTTGATTATGGCGCGTGATAAGGGAAAAGTGAAAAATGAAAGGTGAATGGGGCGGGGCGTTGGCTGCGCTGCCCGTTTATGGTTTACTCTCCACCCGAGAATGTAAAATGCACGAATGGCCGATAAGAGGGCTCTTGTGACGGGTTCTTCCCGGGGGATTGGACGGGCGATTGCGATCAAGCTGGCCGAGGAAGGCTGGAGCGTTGCCCTTCATTACAGTTCGGACGACTCTGAGGCGGTGAAGACGAAGGAACTTCTCGGCAAGAAGTGCTCCGGCATTTACCAGGCGGACCTGACCGATCCGAAGAAGGCGTCCCAGCTGTTCCAGCGGGCGGCGAGCGATGGAGCGATCCATGCGGTGGTGAACAACGCAGGCGTCTACATGCCCCTCGATTTCGCAGCTACGGGAGATGCGGCGTTCACCGCCAATCTACATCGAACTTTCACTGTGAACTTCGAATCTCCGGTAGCGATCATGCGCGCGGCTTGCAAGCATTTCGCAAAACGCGGAGGCAAGATCCTCAACGTCGCGAGTCGGGTTGGATTCCGGGGAGAAGGGGGCGCGGCGCTCTACGCGGCGTCAAAGGCGGCGATCATCAACGTCACCCGGTCGCTGGCGGTTGAGTTGGCCTCAAAGGATATTCAACTTTTCGCCATCGCTCCAGGATGGGTGGACACGGCGATGACCCGGGATGGAATGAGGGAACAGGTAGGCGAGATACTTGCAGGGATACCGCTCGGACGGATGGCGACGCCAGAGGACTGTGCCTGTACCGCCGCTTTTCTGCTTTCTGACGAGGCCGCCTATCTGAGCGGAATCACCATCGACATTAACGGCGCCAGCTATTTTCACTAGAGTTTTTACCGGGTTTCGCCGATAAAACGAGTGGTTATGAAGCGCCTAATTATCTTGGCATTAGCGACTACGCTCAGCGCAGCCGCACTCTCACAGACCTGGAAGAGTTCCTATCAAGCAGGTTTAGACGCCGTGCACGATGGGGAATGGGCCGACGCACGTCAGGATTTCCAAGTTGCCGAGAGCATGAAGCCGGGAGACACGTTCAAAGGCATCGTTGAGTCAAGGTCCCCCTTCCATGCCACTTACTGGCGTGGCGGAGCGCCGTATAGTCCGCTGTTTCTCTCTGCCTATTCGGGGCTTAAAGAAGCCATGCTTCTTTCTGGCCCGTCCCGCTCCTACCTCCTCAGCCAGGTTGCGGCCGAGTTCGAGTCCTTGATATCGAAAGGCCAGTATTCTGTCGAAGTTTTCTTCTTCTTGGATGAAACCTATGTGCTTCTCTCCGAAACGGACAAGCGCATGGCGCTCGGTCAGCAATTTAACGACATCGGCCCCGCGATGATTTGGAAGGTGGATAAGGCCGGAATCGAGCCAGACGACAAAGCTCTTATCGCCCAACTCCCTTTGCCCTCGGCCGCCAACCTCAAGTCGGCACGAACCACCGCCAAGATTACTCCGGCGAGCTATACCACGAGCAGCACGGCGAAGCCAGACCCAATTTTGAAGTCGCAGCCCATGCCCGTTGCTCCGGTCATTCAGCAAGCGCCTAACCCAGTTTCCGTTCCGCCTACTGCAAAGCCTCAGAGCAATGGCCCTACAATGATTTCTGCCCCGTCTGCGGGGGACAAGGCGGCGGGACCAACCGCCTCCCTTCCAGACGCCTCCCCCGCGTTGACTCCCGATCCAAAGGACGGGGTTCCGAGCGTCGGCGAGACCACTATCGAGCCAAACTCCAAGGCGATCGCCCAGGTCCACCCGAATCAAACGCCGGTCGTCCCTTCGGACCAAGTTGAACATGCGACTTCGACAACCCAGCCAGTTACGCCGACGATCTCGACTAAGAAGGAAAAGGCCGACAAAAAGAATCGAAACAATCCTGCTAAAGACTCCGCCGATGCAACGGCGCAACAGGATGCAGCCACGGCTCAAACTAGCCAGCAGGCGCCCGCCCCCAAGCCGAAAGGCCGGCACAAAGGGAAACAGACCACAGGCGACGACGCGACTCCGCTCGCTTTCACAGGCGTGGCGCCCATCGAAGTGAAGAAGATTGAGCACCCCACGACGCTCAAGACAGCCAATACGACCTTCGCGGTGCCCACCATCGACACGAAATACGCCCTCATCATTGGCAACAGTCATAGCAAGATGGACGGCGGCGAGATGTCCTTTGCGGGCGACGACGCCCAGCTTATGCGACAGTCGCTCGTTCAAAGCGCCGGCTATCTCGACCAGAATATCGAGTTGGTCATCGACGCTACCTCCGCCCAAATCGCGGCGACGGTGAACGCTCTTGCTTCGAGAGTTGCGGACAAAGGAACGGTTTTCATCTACTTCAGCGGCGTCGGCGCCAACATCGACGGCAAGGACTATCTTGCCGGCGTGGACACCGACGTTTCCAACGACTCGAGCACGATGATCCCGAAAGACGATATTTATAAGGCTTTCATGTTGAAAGGCGCACGGATCTATGCGTTCTATCAATGCAACCGCCCAATCGTAGACGGTCACTTCTTCGGAAGCGAGATCCCCCAGGTAGGGTGCATCTCGCAGATGGAAGCCACCCTTCCAGGGCAAAGCGTGTACGGGATCAACACGGGCGGCAAGCTCGTGGGCCTGTTCACCAATGGCTTTGCAGATACGCTCAGGGATATTCGGTCGAACCAAACGCCGATTCTCGACTTTGGGTGGCAGCTCTTCTACAACCTACGCCGGGGCGACACCGGACAGGAAGGCGGCTCCAGCAACCAATCCCCGAGTTTGCCGGTGTTGACGAACATGGCGTCCGACGCCAGGTTCTGATTTAGGGAAGTAGAAGTAAGTCTATCGGGTTCGCGCCATGTCATCATGAGCGCATGAGGCCCACCGGTCTTCGCGCTATTCTCGCCTTCGTGTGGATTTGCCAGGCTCGAGTCCCTTTCGCGCAACGCTCGGCCCAAGACGTCATCCTCCACCGTGTGGCCGACTGCTATTGGAACTGCACCTGGTCCAAGCGTCCTTTCAAGGAGTTGCCAGTCGTGCAAGCCCGAAGGCTGCGGCGCCAGCGGGGTTTGAGTCAAATGCGGATTGCCGCACTGGACGCCTATTGCGCCTTATATTCTCACGGTAAAGCGGGCTACGTCCGTGCCCTCGTTCACGAGGCTTACGGAAACGGCCACAACTTTGGAGGGGATGCCGTTATGAGCCTTGGGCCGAATCTAACGGTGATCTTTGAGAGGACCGGTTCATCGTTGGCTCTCAGGTATCTAATCACGCTCCCGATGGACGGAGCGCCCGCAGAGGAACAATCGGGCTGCATTTACGATCTCAGCCTTGAGAAACCGGCTCTCATGGCCCACTACTTCAAGTCTAGATACCGCACCATCTCAGGGTTCGAACGGAGCTTACACAAGGATCACCTTGACCCGGTACTCGAAATGTTTTACATGGAACGCGACGATCCACAAGAGTGGTCCGTGCTTGTCAGGAAGGTGCAAAAGGCGCCGGGACGGGATGCTCGATTCTTCGGCGAGATGTTAGAACACGTACCTCTAGATCAAACCTCTGGCAGCGTCAAGTAAATAGCGCGGGGTAAGCGAAGCGCCACCCCGGGATCGACGTCGCACCGCCGTCCTCCGCATTCCACACCCGAAGGGGTTACCGAAAACGAAGCGCCACCCCGAGATCGACATCGCACCACCGTCCTCCGGCATTCAACCCCGCAGTGGTTACCGAAAATAGCGCGGGGTAAGCGAAGCGCCACCCCGAGATCGACGTCGCACCACCGTCTTCCGGCATTCAACCCCGCAAGGTTACCGAAAATAGCGCGGGGTAAGCGAAGCGCCACCCCGGGGAAGAGCCCACCAAAAACCTTCCGGCACCCCCGAAGCGGGGTGCCACAATTGCCGATTATGTCAGCCACCTACTTTAGCCTCAACTATCACATCGTCTTTGGCACCAAGAATCGCGAGCCCTCAATCGCGGCCCCTTGGAAAGACAAGCTACATGCTATCTCGGAGGAACGGCGAAGGGGCTAGGAGGGATTCCTCTGGCAATCGGCGGTGTTAGCGACCACGTTCACATCCTCGTGGGGCTAAAACCCTCGCATTGTGTGGCGGATTTCGTCCGGGACATCAAGAAGTCCTCCTCCAGGTGGGTTCACGAGGACGTACACGCGAACCGCTTCGCTTGGCAAGAAGGCTATGGCGTCTTTTCGGCGGGATCTGACGGCGTTCCGGCTATTCGTACCTACATCGCTACCCAGGAGGCCCATCACCGGGTTGTTTCATTCCGCGACGAGTTCCTTGCTCTTTGCGAGGCGGCCGGTGTCGACGTGGATATGCGCTATTTCGATTGACGGGTGGCACCCGCTTCGGGGTGCCGGAGGTTTGGGGGTATCCCATCCCGGGGTGGCGCTTCGCTTACCCCGCGCTATTTTCGGTAACCCCTACGGGGTTGGAATGGCGGAGCGCTTTGGGGCGGTTCTTCCCGAAGGTGCCGTTGCGCTTACGGGTGCGCTCTACTTCTCGCAACCCGGCGTGTTGGGTGTTGTGGCGCTCCATTTTGGGGTGCCGGAGGTTTGGTCCCAACCCGGGGTGTCGCTTCGCTCAACCCCGCGCTATTTTCGGTAACCCCTTCGGGGTTAGAATGGTCGACCTCCAGTGAGTCTGCGCGAACAAGGCTCGTAAGAAACCGCTTACTCCATCGTAACTCGAATTGCCTGGATCACCTGGTCCAAATCCGGCAACGCGGCGTATTCGTACGTGGGGTGGTAGCCGATCGGGACGTCTTCCCTCGCGACCAACTGCGGCGGCGAAAGGAACAGGTTCCACCATTCCGGTTTCCCCGTCATTTCCGCAATCAGCGATTGGCCGAAACAGAGGTTGCGGTTGTCCTCGTTGATGACCACCAGACGTCCGGTTTTTTCCAAAGATTTGGCGACCGTCTCGTAGTCGCAAGGCACTAGCGAACGGATGTCGATGATCTCGACGCTTGCTTCGCCGTCGAGCTTCTTAGCCGCTTCGTCCGCAAGTTCAAGGCAGTTGCCATACGAAACCACGGTGACGTCGGACCCTTCCCGGATAACTTTTGCCTTGCCAAAGGGAACCGGCTCGACGCCGTCTACTTCCATTTGTTTCCGGAAGATGTGTTTCGGAACGAGGATAAACGTGGGGTCGTCGCCTTGGATCGCGGTCCAGAAGAGGCCGGCGGCATCTTCGGGAGTTGAGGGGATGGCGACCCGGATGCCGGTAGTGTGAGCCAAGTATCCCTCTCCTGACATGCTATGCCAGAGCGAGCCCCCCGGAAGATAGGCGCCCATGGGAGCGTACACCACCATCGGGCACTTCCAATCGCCGAACGAACGCCATCGAAGCGTGGAGATGTTCGTTACAACTTGGTTCCAACCGGGCGAGATGAAATCGATGAACTGAAGCTCGAACACCGGCTTCATACCGTAGGCGGAAAGGCCGACGGCGCATCCCAAAATCGTGGCTTCCGCCAATGGCGAGTTGAAAACCTGCTTGGGAAAAGCTTCGCTGAGACCCTTGGTTAGGCCGAAGACGCCACCTTTGGGGTCTTCGATGTCCTCGCCGAAAAAGATAACCTTGGGGTCGGCCTCCAGCGCCTTCTTGAACGTCCCGTTGATCGCTGAGACCATCGTCATTTTCTGGCCGCCTTTGATAGGAGGCAGATCGGCCTTCACATGTTCGCCCCAGTTGTGATCGAGCACTTCAGAGGCGATCGGGTCGCCCTCCTTCTCGGCCCGGAGGTAATCCTCGTCGACTTCTTTAGCGACCTCGGTCTGGATCTCCTCCCAATGGGCGGCGGTCAGTTCGCCTGCGGCGATCAGTTCTTCCGCGAGGAGCCGGATCGGGTCACGAGCCTGCATCGCGTCAATGTCCTCGAGTTTGCGGTAAACACGGTGGTCGTCCGACGACGTGTGGCTGCTGAGCCGGTCAAGGTCGCACCAGAGGACGGTAGGTCCGTCGCCGCGCCGCGCGCGTGCAATCGCCTCGCTTCCCGCTTCATGTACCATGTCGGGGCGGCGGCCATCGACGCGAACGATATGCTCGTCGCTGAGGATGCCGAGGTTGAACGGCAAAAACTTCGCGGTAGGCGTGGAGATTCCGTATTTGTTGTCCTCCACGATGAAGATGACGGGAAGCTTTTCTTGAACCGCGAATGCGATCGCCTCGAAGAACTCGCCCTGTCTGGCTGCGGCATCGCCGATGCTGGCAATGCATACCGAATCGGTTCCGCTCAACTTCATGCCCCAGGCTGTTCCGCACGCAGGCAGCAAAGAGCCGCCGGTGGGCGTGCAAACGCTGAATATGTTCAGTTCCCGAGAGCTGTAGTGCCCGGGCATTTGACGTCCACCCGAGCCCGAGGCCCGCTTGGCATAATAGGCAAGCGCCAGCTCATAGTCGGTAAGGCCTCTGGCCAGCATGAGCGCGCGGTCGCGATAGTAAGGGAAGACGTAGTCGTCCGGGCGAAGGGAGAAGGCCAGAGCGGCAAGAGCCTCGTGGCCCATGCCACTGACCTGGAACCAGCCCTTGCTCTGTCGCAGAAGAATTCCCTCGCGACGGTCACCTTCCCTGCTGAGAACCATTAGCCTCAGGAAATCGAGCTTGCTATAAGCCTTTTTAGCGGGTACAGCGGACAATCAAACCACCTCGTTGTAATTTGCCATCATGCGAACCTTGAGAAACATGGGGCCAACGGGATTATACCGAGACGCTAGAGCTTTACAACGTCCCCGCCAACGGTGATCCCCATGAGCCCGCCCGGATAGGGGCTCTTGGGCTTAAGCTTTTGGGGGTCTCCGTGAGCGTTCCAGGTCGTGGCCGTGCTGTCGAACACGAGGATTGTGCCAGGTTTTAGGTCGCCCTTGTATTTGCCTGCCGCCGCGTCGTTCAAGGCGTAGCCGTACGTTCCAGCCTTTGCCGGATAGAGCGGATTGACGAACTTCTTGTCTGTTTGCTCTTGCGTCATGTTGTCGACCCGCGTCCGCGATTTGATCGCGTCCATCCAACCGGCGGCACTCGGGAACTGTCCCTCCGACTCATGGAACTGCAGTAAGGCGGTGCGGAGGGCTTTCAGGTTGGCATCGTTGCTCGCTTCGTACTGGAGCATTTTCCTTGAATCTGGCATCAGCGTGTATAGATCGAGGGCGACTCGAACCGGAACCCATAGCAACGCCACCGCGCCGCCAGCGCACAGGGCGCCTATGCCCCATTTCTGTCCACGTGAAATCTTCAAGCCCCCCTCCCACGTCGCACTGAGAGTTTGGAATACCATATTCCCTTCATTTGTGCCTGAGTAGTATCGAAAGAAGGGCCGCCACCATCCCGGCGAAGAGACCCCAGAGTCCCAGCTTCCATTGCCTCGATAATCTCATCTAGCTCCCAGGGTACTAGACGTCGCAACCCTTCATTTTGCGTTTACGTCCATAGCAAAGAGAGCCGGCGCCCCACCCGTGTGCCAGAAGAGCACTCTGCCCTTGAGTTCGCCCGACTCAGCCATCGATAAGAGTCCTGCAAACGCCTTTCCCGTGTAAATCGGGTCGAGGAGAATGCCTTCGCGCCTTGCCATAAGTTGAATAGCCTCGTTTCCAGCTTCGCTTGGGATGCCGTAGCCGGGGCCAGCCCATTCAGAACGGACTTCGAAGTCATGTTCGCCTGGAGCATCAATACTGAGAAGGTCGGCAAGTCCCGAGCTCACTCGCAGCACGTCCTCGATGAGATCCGGCTCTGGGTCGGCCGCGATTCCTACGACCCGCGTGCTGGACCCACGCAGCGCAATTCCAAGACCGGCTTGCGTGCTGCCGCTACTCGTCGACGTCAGGATCGCATCGAAAGGCAGAGCGCATTCCAGCTCCTTAGCGGCTTCAAAGAAAGCATAGCCCCCCAAGGGAGACGAGCCCCCGATCGGCACCCGATAGACAGTCGCTCCTTCCGACTCAAGGCGCACGGCCAGGTCCTCGGCCTGCGCATAGAGGCTTATCCAATCGTCGTCGGGCACAAGGTATAGGTTCGCGCCGAACAATGCGTCGAGGAGCACATTGCCGCCGGCTGCGGCGGGCGGCGCGCCGTCAGGCTTGCCTACCGCGGCGTCAAACGGCAGCCGCATGACGACCGCATGGCACACGAGCCCGCACACGGCGCAAGCGGCGGCCAACTGGCGCACAAAATTCGACTGCGCAGCCCCGCAGGTCACTACCGCGTTCGCCCCCGAAGCGATGGCCTCGCTCATGAGGTATTCCAGCTTCCGGCCCTTGTTGCCGCCAAGCGCAAACCCGGTAAGGTCGTCCCGCTTGATCCACAGGTCTAAGCCTAGATCCTCGGACAGGCGATCCAACCGGTGAAGCGGCGTTGGAAGCAGGACCAGGGGGATTCGGGTAGGTTTCACAGGTGAGAGGTTAAGGGTTGAGAGGGTGGGAATTGTAGGTTATAGGTTAAAGGAACCAAGTGACAGGCGGATAGTATGAACGGCGGTCCCTACGCCCAAAATGTGCCCTTGCATTTCACCTGTGACTTGTCACCTTTCACTTTCCACCTTCACTTTACACTTCCCACCTTTGACCCGTGCCTCACTTCGCACTTCTCGAAGCGACGACCCATTGATGATATGGGTCGTGGTCCCCATAGTGGGGGGACATCGCGAACCTCATGACACCAAACGCTACGAACGCGATCACTGCCGCGGCGCTGAAGCGCCGCATTGGGAGCGAAGTGGCGTCGATTCGCTTTCTGTTCCACCAACCCCACAGGCCCAAGAATGCGGTGACGGTGAATATCGCATAAAGAAACGGACCCAGCGGATGGGCGCGGAACGCTAGTCGCAGGTTGCCGTGAAGCGTCGCGGTAAAGCTAGTGGTGAGCCCGCAGCCAGGGCATGGCCTGCCGAAGAAAACGACGCATGGGCATGGTGGTAGCCCGAGCTCGGTGTGGGTGCCGTGCCCCTCGGGGCTTGGCGTAAGGTAGAGGCCAATAGAGGTCACTCCTACCCAGAGGAGAAACCACACAAACTGACCCGCCACGTAACGGCGGCTGGATACCGGGTTAAACCGAATCATGCGCTGCCTCGATGGGAATGACGCATTCTGGCTGAAGGAGGTTGCCAAACACACGAGCAACGCCAATAATAGAGCCTTCCGGCCCCAAGAGCCCTGCTACGGGTCCCATGTAATTCTTGGATACGGTGACCGCCCTGCCCTCTCGAACCGAGGCTGCCTGGGTTCCATTCAGAGCGACAACGGGTACCGGCGGAAGCGCCTCGCGCAAGGAAATCAGATGGTCCAACGTGATCTTGTCGAGCGCGGTTGCCTGGGCAATTGTGAACTTGCCGACCTTCTCGCGGTTCAGCCATGACAAATAGGCGCCGCATCCGATCTCCTGGCCAAGATCGTGGGCGAGGGTGCGCATGTACGTCCCCCCCGAACAGACCACGCGAATAGTCACGTCCGCGCCTTCGACCTTTTCGATGGTCAGGCTCTCGATATGAATCGTTCTCGGGGTCCGCTCGACCTCTTTGCCTTGACGGGCATAGGCATAGAGAGGCTTTCCCGCCTTTTTCACCGCACTGTACATTGGCGGCAACTGCTGGATGAGGCCGCGAAATCGAGGCATGATCTCATTAAGTTGGGGCAAGAGATCGCCTGGGACTGGCTTCAACGCCACAACCTGGCCCTCCGAATCCTGCGTATCCCTTTCTTCGCCGAAGGTGACGGCGCCAACGTATTCCTTTGGCTCGAGGGGCAGGTATTGCAGAAACCGCGTCGCCGGCCCTACGGCCACTACGAGAAGGCCGGTCGCCTCAGGATCCAGGGTCCCTGCGTGACCCACGCGCCGCGTGCCGAATCTGCGCCGGATCGTGTTGACGACGTCGTGCGAGGTGATGCCAGCCGGCTTATCGATCAGGAGGATTCCAAGCATGTTCTCAACCTGGGCACCAAGATCTCGCGAGCCTCTTCCAGCGTGGCCTCGAAGGAACAGCCGGCCGCATTCTTATGCCCACCGCCGCCAACCTCGCGTGCGATCACGGCCACGTCGTAGGCGCGAGAGCGGATGGAGACGCGGACCCGCCCCCGTCTGACTTCGCAAAAGAGCGCGGAAATCTCGACCGTATCGATCGTGAGAAGCTCGTTCACGAATCCTTCGGTGTCCTCGTCCGTAGCCCCTGTCTTTTCAAAGTCGCCGATGCTGATCATTCCGTAGCAAAGGCGGTTCTCGCATTCGAGTACCATGCTCTCCAAAAGAATGCCCTGAAGCCGTGCGGCGGCAAGCGGTTTGCGCTGGTAAATCTCCTCGCTGACGAGGTTGATGTCACCCCCAAGCTCCAAGAGGCGGGCTGAAATGCTTAGCGCCTCCGGCGTGGTGTTTCGGAATCGAAAGCTGCCGGTGTCGGTGACGATGCCGGTGAGGAGACAGGTTGCAATATCCGGCGTCACATCTCCCTCCATCAAGAAAAGGAGCCTGGAGAGAATTAGCGCTGTAGCAGGCGCCTCGGTGTCGACGATCCGCAGGTCCCCAGGCGCCTCGTGAGGAACGTGGTGATCGATAACTACCATCCTCGGGATCGACTCAAAATATTGGGCCGTGCTGCCAAGACGGTCGAGGGAATCGAGGTCGAGGATGATGGCAAGCTCGAAATCCTTCCCGATGGGCGCCTGGCGGATGCGAGAGGAACCAGGCAGGAATTGGAGGTTGGCGGGAGGCAAGTTGTGGCACATCACCTCGTTCCGAACACCTAAGTTCGTAAGGTAGTGGGACATTGCCAGAGCCGACCCCAAGGCGTCGCCGTCTGGATTCAAATGGCTTCCGATAAGGACGGAGGAAACCGCGCTCAGTTCCTGTTGGAACTGCCGCGCTTGCTTGTGCGCGTCGTTCAAGGCTCTTATGATACTCGTTAGCTCGATTGCAGAATCGGCGTGAACTTGGTATCGGGCAAGTGCGTGAGGTCGGCTATGCGGCTAACGAAGTAAGCCACTGCGTAGGCAAAATCGTCGATCGACATCGTCTCCGTTTGCGCGGTTGCGAGCGGACATACGCGTCCGATGAACCCTTCCTTGATCAGCCTTTCCAGGATTTTTCGGGCAGGTCCACTCTTGACGGTCAACAAACTCGGATCGAACCAGACCGAGCGGGGAGTGAACTTGAAACATGGCGCGGCCCCGTTGTAGATTCGGTTGAACTCGAGGAGCACCTCTTCCCTGGTGACGGGCTTGGAGGATTCGCCGAGTTGCCCCGGGGCAAGGTTGACCGGTTTTCCGGTCATCGATGGCAAATTGGAGACAATCTTTTTGAAAGTCGCTCTCGCCTCCGCCTCCGTTACCGGGGCCTTGGAATCGACCGCCGGTGAAGGCTTTGGGTTATGCGCGATCTGCGAGGCAGGCTCTTGACAAGAGCCGAGCCCTACAAGCAGGCATGCGCCCATAAGCCCGCAAACCCATCTTTTCAAGTTCATGGTTTTGTTCCTCACAGCGTGCTCACCGCCCCGCTCATTCTAATCGCGTCGATCTGCTCCAAGGCTCGCCCGGTTCCGATCGCCACGCAGGTTAGCGGGTTCTCCGCGATATGCACGGGGATATCCGTGATTTGATGGAGCAGTTTGTCCAGACCGCGTAAGAGCGCGCCGCCCCCGGTGAGAATGATCCCTCGGTCGACGATGTCGCTCCCAAGCTCCGGGGGCGTTTCTTCTAGAAGGAGGACGATCTTCTCAGCGATCTGACGAACCGGCTCCGCGAGCGCTTCCCGAATCTCCTCGCTGGTGACGTCGATCGTTTTCGGCATGCCGCCGACGAGATCCCGGCCACGGACCTCCATCCGCATTTCAGTTTCAAGCGGCTGCACCGAGCCAAGCTTGAACTTGATCTCTTCCGCCGTGGGTTCGCCGATCATGAGATTATAGACGTTGCGAATATGGCGAATAATTGCATCGTCCAGTTTATCTCCGGCAATTCTCAGGCTTTGGGATAAAACGATGCCGCCGAGGCTGATGACCGCGATGTCGGTGGTGCCGCCTCCGATATCCACAACCATATTGCCACCCGGCGTCGAAATCGGCAGCCCCGCCCCGATAGCTGCGGCAACCGGTTCTTCGATCGTCATCGCGGCCCCCGCGCCCGCTTCGCGGGCGGCTTGGATTACGGCCCTGCGTTCCACGTTGGTCACGCCACTGGGAACGCAGATCAGCACTCGGGGACCAAACATGCGGCGCTGGCCGCACACCTTGTCGAACACGTACTGGAGCATTTTCAGGGTCGTGGTGTAATCGGAGATCACGCCGTCCCTCAAAGGGCGAATCGCGGTGATGTTGTTGGGCGTTCTGCCCAGCATCTCGCGCGCCTCGTTTCCAACCGCAAGGAGACGGCCGCTCGTGGTGCTTACCGCGACGACGGTTGGCTCGTTCAGCACGACGCCCTTGCCCCGAACGTAAACGAGCAAGTTCGTAGTGCCTAAATCAATACCGAGTTCCGGTATAAGTCTCAGCCGCCGGGCTCCGTCTGCAGCATCGAGGACTCCATGTCCGCAGACGCGACGCGCTCTATCCGCGCGCCGAGGTTCATGAGCGAACTCTCAATCCGCTCGTAACCACGATCGATAAAGTGAACGTTCTTGATGACTGATTCGCCTTCCGCCGCAAGTGCGGCTAGAACAAGCGCCGCTCCAGCCCGGAGGTCGCTAGCTTCGACAACCGCGCCTTTGAGCTTCTCAACGCCGGTGATCAGCGCCGTTCTTCCGCCGCCCTCGAGGCGAATCTTGGCCCCCATCCGGTTCAACTCCGGCACGTGGCCGGTTCGGCTCTCATAAATCGTCTCTTCGATAACGCTTGTGCCGTCGGAGACGGTCAGCAGGGCAGCCACAGGCTGCTGCATATCGGTTGGAAATCCTGGGTAGGGCATCGTTTTGATGCGCACCGCTTTCAGCCGGTTGTTTGCGGCCACGCGAACCCAATCCGGTCCTTCGCTGACCAATGCCCCCGCCTCTTTCAGCTTGCTGATAAGGCCGGCTTGGTGCTCTGGGAAGACGCCGTGGACGGTGACGTCGCCCCGCGTGATCGCGCCAGCCAGGAGATAAGTTCCAGCCTGAACTCGGTCATGGGGGATACGGAACTGGCATGGCTCGAGAGATTCGACGCCACGGATCGTGATCTTGGATGTTCCCGCGCCCTCGATTCGAGCGCCCATTCTATTCAAGAAGTCGGCAAGGGCCGTAACTTCGGGCTCGAACGCCGCGTTGTCGATGGTGGTCATTCCCTTGGCGAGCACGGCCGTGCTCATAAGGTGCTGCGTTGCGCCTGCGCTGGGCATGTCCAGATAGATATCTGCGCCCTTGAGGCCATCGGTGGTGGCAACGTAATTGCCGTGAACCAAGTCGATTTTTGCGCCGAGCGAAGCGAGGCCCTTAAGGTGGAGATCCACCGGGCGCGCACCGATCTTGCAACCGCCAGGGGCGGGCAAGGTGACCCTGCCGATTCGGGCGAGAAGCGGGCCTAATAGGTAAAACGAAGTTCGAATGAGGCGAGCCGTTTCTTGGTCGCATTCGCCGTTGTAGAGGTGCGAGCAGTCGATATAAAGCGAACCTTCGCGGAGAGTGCACTGCGCGCCGAACCGCTCGATCAGGCTTGCCTTGATCTGCACATCCGTAATATCGGGCATGTTGTGCAGAACGGTGGTGCCCTCAGCCAGCACGACGGCGGACAAGATGGCCAGCGCCGCGTTCTTGCTTCCGGGAACTTCCAGCTCCCCGACAAGGCTTTGACCGCCTTGAATCCTTAGGATATTCATTGAACCCTCCCTCCTTGGTAGGTTGTACATTGACATTGTATCGCGCCTTTGCCCTCTATTCTCAAGTCTACCATTGAAATTAAGTTCAATTTTTGGACTTAGGACGTGCGTGCGGCCCCCAACGGCGCTCAGTTGGCGCCGTGTTCGCTTGAGAACTCGTCGAAAATCGGCAGATACATTCTCCAGTCGTCGTGGTTCTGCGCACGCAGATAGGTTGGCAAAGACAGGTACGGCACAAAATGTGGCCTCTTAGGCTTGCGAGCCAGCTTCATGTGCGCCTGAGTGGGCGTCTTGTCGCCCTTTTTCAGGTTGCACTTGCGGCAGCAAGCCACCAAGTTGTCCCAGGTGTGAGGTCCGCCAGCCCAGCGGGGTACCACGTGGTCGATGGTGAGCTCCCGGCTACGAAGGCCGCAATACTGGCAAATGTAGTTATCCCGCGCCAGTACGGAGTGGCGCGACAGGCGGAGCTGAGGCATCGGCCGCTTCACCTGGTAGCGCATCTTGAGCACCGAAGGGGCTTTCAAGGAACCACGCACGGTTTGGACCGGCGCCTCGCGGTGCGTCAGAACCTCAGCCTTGCCGAGCAGCAAGAGGCTGATGGCGCGCCGCATATTGCACACGTTGAGCGGCTCGTAGTTGCTGTTGAGTAATAGAACGTCGTGAATTAGCACGCTGCTACCCCCGGGGTGGTTTCTTGCGGCTCAACCGCGGGGCTCAATTGAAAAAGGCCTGCATGCAAGCGCACGCAGACCTCTGCCGATGCAGCGTTTTGCGCACGTATTATCGTGTCCCGCCAGGTTGGCGGGTAGCACAGATAGCTCGATAAAGTGAAGCCCACGGGTTTGTACCTTTGGAAGTTAGACGATTCTCTTTTTAGATTAGCAGCAGTTTAGGCGCGCATGGCCCATATAATTTTACGCGATCTTTGTGGCGTACGTCTTCTAACCACAGAGACCACAGAACTTCGCGTGCGAGGCTCCATCTTGAATTCTATTTTTGTCCATGACCCACTGAAGCCACAGAAATCCTATGCAATGGTGGTCCGAGGGTTGCTGTTGAACTTCGGGACGCCCAGGCTACAAATCAAGCGGTTGATTCTGACTGATGAGTATCGACGGCGCGACAGTTGACCGGTGTTCTTTGAAAATAAGTGCCCCGTGCAGCCTAGATTCTGTGGTTTCTGCGGTAAACCGCAAGCCGTCACCTTTAACGGGTAACAGAGCCAGGGTTTCTGTGGACTCTGCGGTTCTTTCGGAATAAACCACAGGAAACACAGAAACGCCTGCGGATTCTAGTCGACCTGAGCATTAAGCCGGTCTATTTCACAGAGTCCACAGAAACGGAGGAGTCTCTGGTACTTGGCCTCACAATACTCCTTTCGGAGGCATCAGCTCTATCTCATCCACGCTGCGGTCCCGCGGCAGCAGAATCACGTCCCGTATACACTCCGCCACCGCTTCAGGCGTCAGCATGTCGGAGGCGGTTGGCTTGAAATCTTGGTTGTTCCAGATCGCGGTATCGGTCGCGCCGGGGATCACGGATGTCAGCCGCAGGCCCTGCTTGCGATATTCGGCGGAAAGGCATTTTCCGAACATGCGCAGTCCCGACTTGGAGGCGGAATACGCCGAAGCGCCCGAGAACACGTGGATCGCCGCGATGCTCAGCACGTTCACGATCTGACCGAAGCCTTCCTCAAGAATCCAAGGAATTACCGCCCGGCAGGCGTAAACCGGTCCTAGCAAGTTCGTGCGAATCTGGTCGTCGATGCTAGTCACCGGCGTCGTGGCAAAGTCGCCGAATTCGGCAACCCCCGCCGAGTTCACGAGAACAGGCTCGACACCCGTGCCCCACGCCTTTGCCTGGCTGACCATCTCTTCGATCTCTTGGAACTGGGTGACGTCGCATGGGATGCAGCGGGATTCGGCGCCGTTTTTTTCGCACTGGGTTGCAAGCGCCTCGAGGAGGGCGCGGCGCCTTGCCACCAGCACCAGTTGGCATTCCGTGTGGCTCAAAGCGATCGCGGTTGCGCGGCCTATGCCGCTGCTTGCGCCGCAGACGATGACCCTTCTCACTCCGCCGACACCTCGAACGAACTTTTGGGCGTCTCGAATAACCGCACCCGTTCAAGCTTCGCCGGCAAGTGGCCGCTCAGCGTATCCCAAATCTGCTGGACGACAGTTTCAGTCGTTGTGATTTTGCCTTTGAACTCTGGCAGGTCCTCATTGAAGTTCTTGTGGTCATATCGGTCCACTACCAGTTGGCTCACGGCGGCGTCGACCGCCATGAGGTCGGCCATCATTCCCGTTTCCGGGTCGGTTTTGCCGGAGACGGTGACTTCAAGCACATAGTTGTGGCCGTGGCCAGCAGGGTTGCCGCACTTGCCGAAGAGGCGCTCATTCTCCTCTTCGGGAAGATGGGGCGCGTGGAGCCGGTGGGAGGCCGAGAATTCGTAAGTTCGGGTCAGTGTCATTTTCCAGTTGTTCTTCCTTTCAATTTCCACCCAAAAGCCGGGCGTTTCCTCCAGCCGGAGCCCAACCAGGTCCGCGCCGGCTACTTGGTCGCCGAGCGAGCAGCGTATGTGGTGCACGATGTTTTCGAGGGTTGGCGTCTTTGTCTTAAAGCCTTCGATCTCGTCGTTGATGCTCTTGCCTTCGAACTTCTCGACGATCTCATGGCGAAGTTCATCGTCGATGGTCTTGATGTTCACCACCATTCCGTTCGACCGGTCGACCGCGCCCTCGGCCGATACGTCGAGGACGTAGTTGTGGCCGTGGTTGTAGAGTGAGACCCACCTTCCGAACAAGGCGCGGTTCTGGGCCTCGCTACGGTCATCTCGCCAATAGCGGTGGCCTGCCGAAAACCCAACTCTGCGCGTTAGTCGAATTTTTCCCGTCATTTGTCCCTCGAATACGGACGACCCAGAGCGGCGGGAACGACCGTGCCTTTGCCAACCGCGACGAGGACGACGAGGGCGGCGACGTAGGGCAAGGCGATGAGCAGCTGGAACGGGATGGCCGAACCCCTTGCCTGAAGCACGTATTGGAGAGAGTCGAGGTAGCCGATCAGCATGCAAGCCACGAAGACGTAAGCCGGTTTCCAGCGACCGAAAGTGACCATGGCGATGGCGATAAAGCCACGACCGCCGGTCATGTTCTCGGCAAAAGATCCAACCACGCCTAATGATAGATACGCGCCGCCGAGCCCTCCAAGCAGTCCGCCCACCGCCGCAGCCTGAAAACGCAGCTTATTCGCGCTGAAACCGGCCGCTTCGGTGGCCTGCGGGTATTCGCCTGTCGCCCGCAAGGCGAGGCCCCAGCCGGTGTGCCACAGAAGCCAAGTTACGAGGAACGCCGCGACCAGGCCGAACACCATGACCGCGTCCACGCCATGCCATTTCGGGACTTGGTCGACGTGGAAGAGTTGGCCGCTGTGGCCAAATCGTGCCTGAAATAGAGTGCCGGTAACGCCAAGTGCGAGCAGGTTTGCCGCCGTTCCCACGACAACCTGATCGGCGCCTAGGGTGATCGTGAACCAGGAAACAAGCATGGTCAACGCTAGACCTGCGAGCGCCCCAATAACGAGACCCAGCCAGGGCGAGCCGGTGGATATGCAGCCGAGAACGCCGAAATATGCGGCGGTAAGCATCGTGCCTTCGAGGCCAATGTTGATGAGACCCGACTTTTGCCCAACCGTCTCTCCAATAGCGGCGAGGGCCAGGGGAGTTGCGAACTGCAGGAGCAGAATCCAGTCGATCATAAGGCCGCCTCCGCCGGACGTACTTGCCGTCGCTCCAGAACCGTTTTGAGACCGATGTAGACGAGCACGGCCACGCTTTGGATCACGAAGACCATGGTCGAACCGTAAGGCGTATAGCGCGAGAGGTTCTGCGAACCGGCGAATAGGGCGCCGAAATATAGGCTTGCGCCGAGGACGCCGAGGGGATGCAGCCCGCCGAGGAGGGCCACCGGAATGGCGAGGAAGCCCCAGCCCTGCGAAGTGTCGCTTCCGATCATTCCCGCCATTCCAGCGTACTCGACCGCGCCCGCCAGCCCTGCCAAGGCGCCGGAAACCAGCATCGCGCCGATCTGAACCCGGCCCGCTGGGATACGGTTGGCCTTCGCCGCGTTCGCGTTTTCGCCGACCAGCCGTAACCGGAATCCGGCCTTGGTGAGATAGAGAAAGACGTAGATTCCAATTGCCACGGCAAGAGCAACAAATACGCCCATGTGAAGGTCGGTTTGAGGGTCGAAATGCTTGAACATGGCCGCCTGGGGGAGCTTTTCGGATTGCGGCATGATCGTCTCGGATTGGCGCAAGGGACCGTTGACCGACCAACCCAGAATTTGCAAGGCGACGAAGTTCAGGAGGATGGTCGAAATCACGCATTGGACTCCGCGGTACACCTGGAGCAGGGCCGCTATTCCGGCATAAAGAGCGCCGCCGAGGGCGGCGGCGACGAGGATCAGCGGGTTAAGCGCTGGGCCGGGCAGGTGCCAAAACGCCTTGGCGGCGGCAGCCCCGCATACGCTTCCGATGACGAATTGGCCCTCCATGCCGATGTTGTACATGCCGGCTCGCCAGGCGACGACGACCGCGAGGCCGCACAGAGTTAACGGCGTGGCTTTGACCAGAGTTCGGGCGATGCCAAACTTGTCGCCCGCCGCGCCGTCCCAGATCAGGCGTAGGGAACTTCCGATCGGCAGCCCAAATGCGGCGAGGGTCAGGATGAGCACGGCAACGAGGCCGAGGGCGATCCAGACGGCGACGGTAAGTCGCTTCAAGGGTGGGGCTCCTTCTCGCAGTGGGTAGCGAAGAAAGTGTGTGCCCCTTTGGAGTGCGCTGGCTCGACAGCGCTTTGTATTCCGGCGGCTTGACGCCGCTTATTGGAATTTGGCCCTTGCTGGCGGATTTGAAGGTTCGATCGTTGGGCAGGGCGTGGCTTGGAATACA
>Ga0265338_10000727_pt1 | contig 56128 bp, 57 predicted proteins | sample 42126metaG_FD_193579 | JGI IMG/M metagenome (GOLD analysis project Ga0265338, IMG submission 193579) | Rhizosphere microbial communities from Carex aquatilis grown in University of Washington, Seatle, WA, United States - 4-21-26 metaG | ecosystem: Host-associated > Plants > Roots > Rhizosphere... | reverse complement strand
TCGGTTAGGCATGTCCGATCGATCCGCACGCATCACCCACCTAGCGGCGCCAGCCGATGTCGAACGCTCTCCTTGGGTAACGGCCGGATCCAGGCCCCGGTTCGCTCAGGCCGCTCAGCTCACCCAGGTCGAAGTCGCAGGCGGCTCGGCGTTGGCCACGCCACCGTCTCCCGGATGGAAAACCGCGGCGACATGCTCCTCACGAGTTGATGCTGCGCCCCATCCCCACAGACATGAGGCGGCAGGCCATCCAGCATGTCCGACTCCAGGTGGCACGACCGTCCCTTGGATGGGCTGCCCTTTGCATAGCTGGTGACCACGCGCGGGCAGCCTTGCATAGCTGGCGACCAAAATAAGGCCCAAATCGGCCATAAAAATGGTCACCAGCTATGCAAAGAGCTCTTTCGGCGACCACTAGCTATGCAAAGCCGCCTCATCCCGGGGGACGGTCACGCTGCCGTAGAGATTCCTGTGATCGCTGATGTCAGCGGGAAATGTGAGCATCTCCTGGTCCCGCGGTGGGAGCCGACGCCGATCACCTCAGGCCGGCCGATGACCTGGCATGCGGTGCGGATCGCGTGCTCAAGCTGGTCGCGTCGCATCAGTCTGCCTGGTGGAGTACGGCCTGCCGCTCGTCCTGGGGGAGCAGGCCGCCCATGGGCGACACCTCGCGCATCTCGATGGAGTCGCGGTCGAGGCCGGTCAGGGCACGGTGCAGGCCGAGCACGTCGCCGTGCCCGATGAGCGATTCCCACCGGTCGAGGTTGCGGCTGTGCGACTGGCCGGTCACGCCGTCGCGGAGCCGCTGGAGATTGCGCTCGATTACGGGCTGCCACTCCTGCAGGCTGTCCGGGGTCAGGCGGATGGAGAGGCGGCAGTGGAGCCGCCAGGAGCGCCGTTCGGAGCGGGTGAGCTCGGGGACGACGGGCCGCCGGGTGACTTCGAGGCGGTAGCCCATGCAGGAAAGCAGCCGGTCGAGCTGGTCGTCGCTCAGGTAGGTCTTGCCGGACAGGAACTGGCTGATGCTGGGCTGGCGGATGCCGCTGAGGCGGGACAGCGCGGACTGGGTGGTGCTCGTATCGCGCATCACCTCGCGGAGCATCTCGCCACGTTCGGACATACCACATCTATAGCAAATTCTGCTATAGATCAGAAGTCAGCAGGTCTATAAGCGCGTGCACCATCTCCAGCGTCGGGGCCGGAACGCCCACCAGCTGCGCCAGCTCGACCGGCGCCGCCAGCAGGACGTCCGTCTCCAGTGGCTTGCCGGCCTCGAAGTCCATCAGCATCGACGTCTTATGGTCGCCGACCTTCGCCGCTCCCTCGAAGCGCCGCTCGACCGAGATCTTCGGCGTGCTGCCGAGCCGCTCCGCGATCGAGGCCGTCTCGCGCATCATGCTCAAGACCAGCTCCCGCGTCCCCGGATGCTCCGCGATCGCCCCCATCGTGGCGCGGGTAAGGACGCTGACGGGATTGAACGCCACGTTACCGAGCAGCTTGAGCCAGATATCGGAACGCAGGTCCGATACCACCGGGCACTTCAGCCCGCCGGCGATCATCGCCTTGCTGAACTCAAGGCAGCGCTCCGAGACCAAACCGGAAGGCTCCCCAATAGAAAACCGCGTTCCCTCCACGTGCCGGATAACTCCCGGTGAGGCGATCTCGGCCGAGCAGTACACCACGCACCCGATAGCCGTCTCCGGCGGGATCACCGCAGAGACCGCGCCCCCCGGATCAACGGCCTCAACCCGCCGCCCCTCATAAGGACCAGGCAGACCGTGGAAGTACCACCACGGGATCCCGTTCTGCGCGGCCACCACCCCAGTGCCCGGCCGCAGCAACGGCGCGAGCAGCGGCCCCGCGTCCCGGTAGCTGTATGCCTTCAGCCCGAGGAAGACGATGTCCGCCGGCCCGATCGCGGCCGGGTCATCGGTAGCGTGCGGATGCGCATGAAAGTCACCCCGCGGGCTAAGCACCGTAACCCCCTGCGACCGCATGGCCGCCAGGTGCGCACCGCGGGCCAGCAGGTGTACCTCCGCGCCGCCGCGGTCCAGCGCCGCCCCGACGTAGGCGCCGATCGCCCCGGCCCCGACGACCGCGATTTTCACGAGCCGCCCACCAGCCCGGCCAGGTTCCGCCGCTGGATCTTGCCGGTCGGCCCCTTCGGGATCTCACCCAGGATCGTCACGCGCACCGGCCGCTTGAACGCGGCCAGCCGCTCCGCGCAGTACGACGTCAGTTCCCGCGGCGTCGCCTCGCCGCGCAGCACGATGACGACGCCCACCTGCTCGCCGTACGTCTCGTCCGGCACCGGGTAGGCCGCCGCCTCGGCGACCGCGGGATGGGTGAGCAGCACGTCTTCCACCTCATACGGTGAGATCTTCTCCCCGGCCCGGTTGATCAGCTCCTTCAGCCGCCCCACCAGCGAGAGGTACCCGTCGTCGCTCAGCTTTCCCACGTCGCCGGTGCGGAACCAGCCGTCACGGAACGCGGCCGCCGTGGCGCCCGGATTATCGAGGTACTCGGAGACGACGGACGGCCCCCGCACCGCGACCTCACCTTCCTCGCCCGCCCGCACCGGCCGCCAGTCGTCGTCAAGCGCGACGACCTCGGTCCCGGTACCCAGCCCGACCGTGCCGGGCCGGCGCTCGCGGGGCGGCAGCGGGTTGGACGCCATCTGGTGCGCCGCCTCGGTCATCCCGTACGCCTCGACGAGCGGAACCCCGACCGTGTCCTCGTAGGAGCGCCACAGTGCCGTCGGCAATGGCGCCGAGCAAGATCGTACGAAACGGAGGCGGTGATTCCCAGCCCCGCCCAGCTCCTGCGCCCGCGTGAGCAACCGGGCATGAATCGTCGGCACCGCCGTGTACCACGTCACCCGATACACAACGGTGTCGTCCCAGAACGTGGACGGCCGGAACCGTGGCAGCAGCACCGTGCCGCCGGTCGACAGCGTGGCCAGCACCGTGGCGACCAGGCCGTGCACGTGGAACAGCGGCATGACGCACGCCGTCACGTCGTCGCCGGACAGCGCGTAGGTGCCCGCGACCGCGGCGGTCGACGCGACCAGGTTGCGCTGCCGGATCGGCACGGTCTTCGGCTTGCTGGTCGTGCCGCTGGTGTGCAGCAGCAGGGCCAGCGCGTCCGGCTCGCCGTCGGCTTCCACGGCCGGGCCGGCCTCGCCGTCGATGTGCAGCAGCCCGTCCGCCATCCCGAACACGCAGGCCGGAACGTCCGACCGCCCCGCCGCCGCGACGGCGGCGGCCACGCCGTCGTGCAGCAGCCGCGACACGCGCAGGTCCTCGAGCTCGCCGGCCAGCTCGGCCTCGCCGAGCGCGGGGTTCAGCGGGGCGGCCACCGCGCCGCTGGCGACGACCGCGAGGAACGCCACGATCAGCCCCGGCCCGTTGGCGGCGGCGATCGCCACCCGGTCGCCCTCCCGCACGCCGAGCGCGGCCAGCCGCCCCGCCGCCCGGTCGAGCGCGCGCTGCAGCCCCGCGTACGTCAGCGCGGCGCCGGACTCGGGCACCAGGGCCGGATGGCCGTCGGACCTCGTGATGATGGAACGGAGGCTGCCCGCGCTGCCGTCGGTCATGAGCGCCTTCTCTCCACGACATGAGGTGACATCATCCACCCATATCCCACACCGCGACGCGTGTCCACCGTCGGCTGGTCTCGCGATCGTGCGAGCTGATCGCCGTGATCGAGGCGGATTGACTCAGGCTTTGCGTCGCGTCCGAGTTGACCTCGGCGTGAGCGCCGTCCCGGCCCCTTCGGCATCATCCTTATCGAGCGGCTTAGGTGGCTTCGGGTCCCGATTGGGCTCCTCGCGCGGCGACTGCACGGTCAACCGGTCGACGCGTCGGAGGAGTCGGCCGAGTTCGCGCTCGACCGCATTGAGCTCGTGCCGCTCCACGCACTTGACCTCGACGTCCTGGGCACAAGCACAGCCGCTGTCATGGCGGTCGTCGCATCCGCACCCGCGACCGCAGGGATGCGGACGGCAATCGTGGTGGTGCGCGTGGTGAGCCGGGCGGTGCTCGAAGCCGACCGGCAGAGAGCTGATCCCGTTCGCCACCACCGACAACCGGTAATGACCGAAGGGGACGTGGCCGGCCGAGAAGCGGACCGAGCCAGCCGCATGCCGGGCGATCGACCGCGTTCCGAATCCGTACGTTCGGGCGTAGTAGACATGCCCGCTCGACTCATCATCCAGCCGCACTAGTGAGTAGTTCGTGGCCGGGCTGCAGTCGTCACCGTAGATGTTTGCCTGCGAGAGCCCGTTGAGCTGGCTGCCCCTTAGCAGGTAATCAGTGCTCGGCCACGTCAGCGGATCCCGCCCGACCCATTCGATCACCGGACGCCATGGATCCTGAGGCGCGCCGTCCGGTATGTAGCACTGCACATTGTTCGAACTCGGACTGAACAGCACCTCCCCGGTCGGCAGCAGCGCGAACCGGCTCCAGTACACCTGCGCGGCGTTGTTCACGGGGGTCGGGACCTGAAGTATCTGGTCCGTGAACGGGTCAAACTCAATGAAGCTGATCGGTGACCCCCAGTCGTTGTCGACATAGGGCGCGCATGCCGCCAGCACCTTGCCGTTCGGGAGCAGGCTCGCCGGACAGTCATTGCACACGTGAGCTGCGCCGCCGATCTTTGGGATGTCGGGTCCCTTCGCCCACGTGCCCGCCCCGGTGTATACCAGCGGTGGCGTATATATCACCGTTCGCCCGGATCCGCTCACGTCGGCCGCGCCGAAGAAGATCACCCGGTTGTCGTAGGTCAGCATCGCAGGCCCGATCTCGTTCATCACCGGATCGACAACCTGCTCCGGCACCGCGCCGGCGGACTTCCAGGCGTTCGAGGACATGCTGTACCGCTCGGAGCCGAACGGCTTCCACGTCTGCGCAGTGATAATCGTGTCGTCACCGAGCAGAATCCAAGTCTCCTCGTTGGTGCGACCGGCCATCGTTGCCCCCGGCAGCCATGAATTGCTCGGCGGGTCGTAGATGGCGCAGTTGCCGCTGAGCAACGCGCCGATGATCAGGCGACCGTCCGGAAGCAGGCATGAACACGCATCACCAACCTGCGTCCATCCGGGGGGCGAGGGCATCGGCGTCCACGCATCCGCGACAGGATCGTAGATCTCGCCCTTATCAGTGTCATCGCCGTCACCGCTCTGCTCGCCACCGATGACGAGCACGCGGCCGTCATTCAAGATCGCCGAAGCGTAGTAGCGCCGCCAGATGCTCATGTCAGCCAACGCTGACCAGGTCCCGTCAACGTAACTGCCTGTAGCGTCGGGGGTGAGAGCGTGCCAGTGGGCGGTTCCCTCCTCCTGGACCATCACGCGCCCGTCGGTGAGCTGGATCATGGTGCTCGTATGAAAGGTCGGCTGATGCGTCAGCGCTTTCCAGGTTCCAGCCATGCCTTGTCCCTCCTGGGTGGCGATCTCTACGCGCCGTGGCGCGATCGCGGGTTCTCACCTGGACAGAGGCTGAACTTGGCTGCCGGATACCTGCCGGGTGGCCGGGTAAGGAAACTCTGTCCCGGTCGCTACTAACTCCGCCGCTTGCGCGGCGGCGACGGCCGGGGCCAGCAGCGCCCGGATGGCGGGCACGAGGTAGCCGATCAGTTCGTCCCGGGTCAGCTCCGCCAGGGCGCCAGTGCGGGCGACGTGGCGGACGAACGTGACGCCGATGATCAGCGAGGTGAGCAGGTTGGCGTATACCTCGGTGCCCGGGCCGAGCACCCGGCGGAAGGCCGCGGTTACCTCGCGCTCGGCCGCCGCGTAGAGCGGCATCGCGGCATCCTCGCCGGTCGCGGCGCTGCGGATCAGGGCGAGGATGAACGGCGTCTGGCCACCGCCCGCGGGCTCGGTCTCCGCCACGAACGCCGCCGCGATGCGCTCCGGGAGCGTGTCCAGGTCACCGGGCGCGACCTCGGCGGCGACGCGCGGCCCGGGCAGCGCCTGGAGGAGCAGCTGCTCCTTGGTGCCGAAGTGGCGCATCACCAGGCCGTGCGTGACGCCGGCCCGCCGGGCGATCTCCCGGATGGTCGCGCGCGCGTAGCCGCGCTCGTTGAAGACCTCGCGCGCTGCCTCGAGGATCGCCGCCCGCGACGCTTCCGGGTCGCGCCGGCGCTTGGCAGGCGGGCGGTCTGGCCGGGTTTCCATGGACTAAGTGTACAAGTGGTCATTAGCGCTCCGAAGTGGTACCGTGCTTAGTAACCGCTTGGTCATTAGTGGCCTGGCGGTGCGCGTCACCAGGAAGGCCCGACCTCATGCCCGACAAGTCCCGGCTGCGCCGCCAGCCGTCGCCCCTGCGGCTGTTCGCGATCGCCGTCGCGGCCGCCGTGGTCAGCTTGATCCTCACGCTCTCGTTCGACTTCGCCGACCACGCCCCCGCGCCGCACGGCGTGCGGCTCGCCGTGGCGGCCCCCGCCGGGTTCACCCGGGAACTGTCCGCCGGGCTCGCGCACGCGGCACCGGGCGGCTTCACCGTCGTGGCCGAGCCGACGGCCCAGGCCGTGGCCGGCAGCGTCCGCTCGCAGGCGGCGGCCGGCGGGCTCGTGGCCGGCGCGGCGGGCCCGGTGACGATCGTGACGGCCGGCGCGGCCGGCCCGGCCCAGCAGCAGGCGATCGCCGCGGCCCTCACGGCCGCGGCGGCCGGGTTCCACCGCCCGGCCCGGTCGCTTGACGTCGCGCCGCTGCCGGCGAGCGACCGGGCGGGCCTGTCGGTCTTCGTCTTCGAACTCGGCCTGCTGATCCCCAGCGTGATCGGGGGCGTCGGCCTGTTCCTGGCCGGGAGGCGGTTCCGTATCTGGTGGCGGATCGCCGCCGCGGCCGTGTTCGCCCTGCTGGCCGCGATCGCCAGCGCGCTCGTGCTCAACGTGGTCTTCGGCGCCCTGGCCGGCGCGGCCCTCCCGCTGATCGGCGTGGGGTTCCTTGGCGCGCTCGCGTTCGTGGCGTTCATCGCCGCCTGCCAGGCAGCCGTCGGGCTGCCGGGAACCGGCCTGGCCGCGCTCGCCTTCGTCTTCGTCGGCAACGCCGTGTCCGGCGGGACGCTCGCGTTCGCCTTCCTGCCCGACGGCTTCCGCCAGGTGGCGCCGTGGCTGCCGAACGGCGCCGTCGTGTCCGCCGCCCGCGACGTGGCGTACCTCCCGGACGCCAGCCTGGCCCACCCGCTGCTCGTCCTCGGGATCTGGCTGGCCGGCTCGCTGGCCGTGCTGGTCCGCATGGACCTGCTCCACCAGGCCGAACGCCGCCATGCCCCGGAACGGGAAGCCGAGATCTACGCAATGCCCGCCACCAGTCACGTCCGGCTGCGGCGCGCCCGCCGCCGGGCCGCGGCCGCCGGGCTGCCCGCACCGGCCAGCGCCTCGCCGGCGGGAGCACGCTAAGCCCGCCTACGTTCGGGATCATCATGGGGATATCCCCGACCGCCTGGATACGAGGTGCTCCTGTTATGGCTGACTTCGACGTAGTCCTGCGAGGCGGCCGGGTCGTCGACCCGGAATCCGGCCTGGACGCCGTGCGGGACGTAGCGATCACCGGCGACCGGGTGGCCGGCATCGGGCCGAACCTCCCGCCCGGCCGCCTCGACCTCGACGTAGCCGGCCAGGTGGTAACCGCCGGCTTCATCGACATCCACAGCCACGCCCACGACCGGGGCAGCCAGCGCCTGCAGGCCATGGACGGCGTGACGACCGCGCTCGAGCTCGAGGCGGGCATCACCCCCGTCGCCGATGCCTACGCGCAGGCGGCCCGCGCCGGCCGCACGGTGAACTACGGCTTCGCGGCCTCGTGGGCCATGGCCCGCATGGAGGCCCTCGCCGGGGTGCCGCTGGACGGCGGCCTGGCCGTCCTGTTCCAGCACATGCAGGATCCGGGCTGGCAGCGCGCGGCCGCCCCGGCCGAGGTGGACCGGATCCTGGCCCGGCTGGAAGCCGACCTCGCCGACGGCGCGCTCGGCATCGGGATCCTCGCCGGCTACGTGCCCGGAGCGGACCCGGCCGAGTACCTGCGGGTCGCGGCGCTCGCCGCACGGGCCGCGGTGCCGACGTACACGCACTCCCGCGACCTCGCCGAGTTCGCACCGCGGACGCTCGCCGACGGGGCCGAAGAGATCGTCCGCGCGGCCGCCGAGACCGGCGCCCACATGCACTACTGCCACGTGAACAGCACCACGGTGCGGCACGCCGAACGGGTCCTCGGCCTGGTCGAGCGTGCACAGCGAGCCGGGTCGCGGGTGACCACCGAGGCCTACCCGTACGGCGCCGGGATGACCGGGATCGGTGCGGCCTTCCTCGCTCCGGACCGGCTATCAGAACGAGGGCTTGTTCCACCCGATCTCACCTACGCGCCGACCGGCGAGCGGGTCGCCGACGCGGCCCGGCTGCGGGAGCTGCGCGCCGTCGACCCCGGCGGGCTGGCGATCATCAGGTTCCTCAACGACGACGACCCGGCCGACCGGGAGCTCCTGCTGCGGTACATCCTCTTCCCCGGCGCGGTCGTGGCGAGCGACGCGATGCCGCTGACCTGGAGCCAGGCCGCGGCGTCGGCCGACCGGGGACCCGGCCCGGCGGCCTCGCCGCCGGCAGGCACGCGACCCGGCCCGGACGCCTGGCCGCTCCCGGCGCAGGCGTTCACCCACCCGCGGACCGCGGGCACGTTCGGGCGGGCGCTGCGCCTGCTCACCCGGGACGGCGGACCCCTTCAGCTGGCCGAAGCCCTGGCCAAGTGCAGCCTGGGCCCCGCCCGGCTCCTTGAGGGCCACGTCCCCGCGATGCGCCGCAAGGGCCGGGTCGCCGCGGGCGCCGACGCCGACCTCGTCGTCTTCGACCCGGCGACCATCACCGACCAGGCCACCTACGCCGCGAGCACCCGCACCACGACGGGCATCAGGCACGTCCTGGTCAACGGCACCTTCGTCGTCCGCGACGGGCAGCTCGCCCCCGACGCGCTCCCCGGCCGGCCCGTCCGCGCGCCCCAGTGACGCCACGCAAATTGCGGGCTACAAGTTGGCGGCCGTGTCCACTGTCTCCCGGACCCAGAAACCGTCACTGGCTTGCCAGTAGAAGTACAGGTTCCCGTCGCCGCCGATGAAGGTAACGTTCTCGACGCCGTCGTTCGTGGTGACAGCCGCGTAGGTTGCGGTGTGCTCCACGCCGCTCACCGGAGTCCACTGCCAGTTACCAGTCCCGTTGACCGCACTTTCGTCGCCAACGCCGGCGAAGAACGTGGTGTTGACGACGTGGACGCCGCCTGGGTAGGTCGTGATATCGGGCGCGCCGGTGTCGAAGCCCGGCAGGACCTCCGGATGCCACGTTGTGCTCCCGTTCACCGCCCAGTAGAACTCCGTACCGAGGCCGCTGGCTCTGAGTGCGACGATGTTGACGCTGCCCTGGTTCACGGTGATGGCGGGGGCGGAGGCGATGCTCCCGGGGCCGGCTGCGACTTCCGGGGTCCAGGTGGAGCTGCCGTTGACCGCCCAGTAGAAGTACAGGCTGTTGCTGGGTCCCTGGGCGACGATGTTCACGCTGTTGCCGTTCACCGTCAGCGCCGGAACGGAGAAGGTCGTCCCCGAGCCTGCGACCGTCTCCGGATGCCAGCTTGCGCCGACGCTGGCCGTCCAGAAAAAGTCCAGGCTGTTGCCGGCCCCCTGCTCGGCGATGACCACGCCGGCCCCGTCCTGCATGATCGACGGCATGAACCAGCTTGTCCCGCTTCCCGCCACGGTCTGCATGTGCCAGCCGCTGCCGCCGTTGGGCTGCCAGTAGAAGTCCAGGCTGTTGTCGGCGCCCTGCGCGGCGATGACGACAAACGCCCCGACCTGCGCGATGGCCGCGTTCGAGAAGGTGGTGCCGTCCGCCGCGACCTGCTCAGCGTGCCAGGTGTTTGTGCCGTGCTCGTTCCAGTAGAACCGAAGCCCGTTGCTCCCGGTCTGCTCGGCGATAACGGAGTTGCCGTCGGCGACCGTGATCGCCGGTTCGGCGAGCGACACCGCCCGGGCAGTGGCCCCGCCCGGCGCCAGTACGACCACGGTGGTGACGGCCATGGCGACGGCGCTCGCGATGGCGAGAATCCTGACCCTAGACCGGCCCGCGCCGCGCAGCTTCATGATCCCCCCGTGGGTGTGCAGCGGGCTGGCCAGCCCGCCCAACATGACATGACACGCTTATACGCCGCCAGAGCCGGCGACCACCCCGCGCGCGCTCGGGGTCATCACCCGCCGGCTCAGCTCCGGATTCTCCGAATGCGACCGATAACACGGCGCGCTGGATGGCCTGCCTGCCGACCGCGCTGCCGGCGAGGTACTCGTACGTCCCCCGGTCGCGCAGTTCGGTCGCCGCCTCAGCCAGCGCGCCGAGCGCGGCGAACGCGAACGCGCCCCCCACCGAGACGCGGCTGACGCCGGCCTCGGCGAGTTCGCTGACCGACGGCGCCCCGCCGACGGCGAGCACGTTCACCGGGCGGTCGAGCGCCGCGACCACCTGCCTGATGTCGGCCAGGCTCTTCAGGCCGGGTGCGTACAGCACGTCGGCGCCCGCCGTCTGGTATGCCTGCAACCGGGTGATCGTGTCCGCCAGGTCCGGGCGCCCGTGCAGGTAGTTCTCGGCGCGGGCGGTCAGCACCAGGTGCACCGGTCCCGCGTGCGCCGCCTCGGCGGCGGCCGCGACACGCTCGGTCGCCACCCCCAGGTCGTAAATCGGCGCGTTCTTGTCACCAGTGGAATCCTCAATCGAGCATCCCGCCAGCCCGGCTTCCACGGCCAGGGTGACGGTCCGCGCGACGCCGTCCGCGTCGTCGGCGAAGCAGTTCTCCAGGTCGGCGGACACCGGCAGCTCGGTCGCCGCGACGACCGCGGCGGCGTGGGCCAGGGCCTCGTCGCGGCTCACCGAGCCGTCGAGCCGCCCCAGCGTCGCGGCGAACCCCGAACTGGTGGTGGCGAGCGCCTGAAACCCGAGCGCGGCGAGGACTCGCGCGGATCCCTGGTCCCATGGGTTCGGCAGCAACAGCGGGCTTCCCGGGCGGTGCAGGACCAGGAACCGCGCCGCCTTCTCGCTCTGGCTAGTCATGCCTCCGAACGTACGGCAGTCACACCAGAGATCTCGACCTGATTTAGCCGCCTCACCGGGCGGCGAAGATCTCCCGGGGAAAGGCGCCGGCCGCGAGGACGGCTCGCGTCATGGCCTTGCCGATCCGCACGACGTCCTCGGTGCGCTGTTCGCCCAGGTACTGCCAGGGCGCCGCGGCCAGCCGGTCGGTCTGGTCTTCGACCTGGGCGCGCACCTCGTGTCCCGCCGGGGTCAGCTCGCCCTCGCTGTCGAGCAGGCCGCGGGCCGCGAGGCCGGTGACGGCGCCGTCCCACTCCTCCTGGCTCCACCCGCGGCTGGACAGGGCGAACGCCGGATTGAACCCCTTCGCGGTAGCGACGTGCGTCACCAGCGCCTCGATGCCGCTCAGCCCCGCGACGGCCAGCGCCCAGGTGTGCCCGTCACCGCGGTGCTCGCGCAGCAGCGACGCGGCGTGCCACATCACCAGGTGCGGGGCATCGGGCCAGTCCAGGTCCGCGTGCCCGGCGTACAGCGGGCGCCCCTCGGGCTCGCAGGCACTGACCGCGTCGCGGAGCGCGTCGGCCAGCGCGGTCATGTCGGCCGACCCGGTGACGTCCGGGCCGAGCAGCCGGGTCAGCGCGGCGTCGGCGGCGGCGAAGCGGGCCCCGACCACGACCTCCGGGCTGGCCAGTTCCCAGGCCGCGGGGATGGACCTGGCCACCAGCTCCGGGTTGAAGTTATAGAAGGTCGCGGTGACCACGCCGCTGCCCACCGCGCCCATCGGGGCCGCGCGCCCCGCGAAGTAGCACATTTGCCCGGCCCGCAGGCCGACCCGGGTGAGCTCCCGCTCAGCCTCAGGCGCGAAGTAGATCAGCGAGTGCAGGGAGTTGGTGGCGTTATGCGCGCTTCGGGCAACAGATGAGGCCATGGCTGCACCTTAACGGCCAGGCCAGCTGTTTTCGCCATGGCCCGGCGGCGTCCGCGCGCCTAACCGGACTCCCTCCACCGGCCGCCCGTCCTCCAGGTACACGCACCGCCGGTGCCGCGTCGCGGCCCGGACCCGCCGCCGGATCGGCGGCCGGAGCAGCTCAAGCGCCTCGTCGAGCGGGACGAGCCGGAACTCGGCCACCTCCTCCGGCTGGACGGTAACCGAGGCCAGCTCCGCGTCGTCAACAACACCGCAGTCGAACAGGAACCTGATCCCGCCCGCCCGCTCAGGACGGGACGGCCGGAAGTCGACGCCCGCCAGCCGCCCGCCGTGCAGCTCAAGGCCGCACTCCTCGCGCACCTCCCGCCGGCAGGCGTCCCACGGCGTTTCCCCGTCCGCCTCCATCACGCCGCCGGGGATTGTCCAGCCGGACTTGTACGTCGGCTTGAGTATCAGCAGCCGGCCCGCCCGGTCGTAGATCAGCGCGCCGGCGGACACGGGTATCGCCGGCAGCGCGGTCATGGCCGCGGGTTCCGCGGGCGATTCGGTATCGGTCACACCGCGGTCATTCCCCGCCTGGGCTATACCTGCAACTCCTCGGCCAGTTGCCAGGTCACCACGGGGACGTGACCCGGGTCAAAGACCCGCTGCTGGCCAGCCGTCGCCCAGTCCCCGGCGAAATGCCGCCAGTCGAGCCCGAGCCCCGCGAAGATGCCGACACTGACGCCGCATATCGCGCACGCCGGCGCGGCCTCCCGGGCGGCGGCGTTCAAGTCCTCGTCTCCGGACTCCGCTGCGTCCATTGCGTAATCAAAAGCGTCCGGGCTGACGTCACTCAGCACCATGAGCGCCATCTTCAATTGCTCGCACGTTGCCGCCGCGACCCGATCCAGGCGAGAGCGCGCGCCGCCTCCCTCGGCGATGACTGACCTCATTGGTCATCCTCGGTTGCGTGAATGGGATGGTCAGCGGGACGCGCCGCTGGTACGGTAATACCGCGGGCGCCCCGCCTGCCTTATGCAGACTGCACGTCAATTTTAAACGCATTTCAGTCCGATAACAACGGACAAAACGTCCAGTTTGCTGAACGGAAATTCATGTTATTCGCCGCTTGAACCCTTTTTATGGCCCCGTCTAATGAGTGCGCGGTTCGTCAATGTGCGGCATTCCGCCAGGCGGCCGTCATCCTCGCCGCCTTCTTCCTCTTCGAAGAAGGCGGAGCGCGGGCCGGGCACCCGCAGGCTGAGCACCCGCGGGCCGGGCACCCGCGGGCCGAGCAGACGCCAGACGCGCAGCCGGCACCAGAGCTGGCACCAGAGCCGGCACCACAGCTGGCACCGCAGGCGCAGCCGCAGCCCGTGCCGGTCCCGGCCCCATCCTAGGGACCGGCTACATCTCCATCGGCTCACGCGGAGCCGGCGGAACTGGCGGCTTTGGCGGAACTGGCGGCCCGGGCGGCGCGGGCAGGCTGCCGCCGTCGCCGCCTGCCGGGGTGCCCGCCGGCGAGCCTGCCGAGATCGCCGGGACCACGGGCGCCGCGGGGACCTCCGGCACCGCCGGGACCTCCGGCACCGCCGGGACCTCCGGCACCGCCGGGACCGCAGGGACCTCCGGGGCAGCGCCGGACGGCGAGCCAGACTTGCGGACCAGCGGGATGACCACCCGGTCGACGAACGCGCGAAGCGTGGGCGTGGTGGCCAGCGCCCCGCCGCCCGCCAGGGTGGCCAGGATGGCGTACTGGGTCACGTCGCCGCTCCAGTCCGGGTTGGTCAGCACCTGCGCGTCGAGCACCGACAACGGGACGACGACGAGCACGGCCAGCTGCAGCACGATGTAGAGCCAGAACAGGTTGTCCGGCGGCGGCGCGTCCGCCTGCTTGGTCAGGTTGACCAGCCACGCCCAGAAGAAGCCGGCCCACGCCGCGGCGAAGCAGAGCATCGCGGCGCGCCACACATACGGGTACTCGACGTGGATGTACACCGGCACGCTGCCGCCGGTGGCCCGGACGTCATCCAGGTACACGTTCCCCGTGTAGCCGCCCGGCGCGGTCACGGTGCCGTAGCGCGGGCTGACCTCGATGTAGACGGTAACGCGCGTGCCCGTGTTGTCGGACTTCGCCCAGCTGGAGACCTGGCTGCCGGGGATCGACTGGCCATCGACACGTACGAAGCCGCTGAACGAGGTAGCCAGGCACTCGCCGGGCTTCAGCGTGCCGCCCTCCACGGCGAGCTGCGTCGACTGGCGCTCGGCCGCGTCGTCTGCCCGGTCGGTAAAGACAGCCACCGTTCCGTGGTCGGTCGAGGCGTCGGCCACCACCACCGGGGGACCCGCCGCCCGCGCCGCCGCCGGGCCGGCCGCGGCAGCGCACGGGTTCGCCGGCGCTTTACCGCTGGCGAGCTCCGGGTGGTCCATGACGAACGCGAGCACGCTCGTCGCGACGGCGACGATCACCATCATCACGAGAACCGCCGCGACCTCGCTCCTGGCGGTGCTGGCGGCAAACTGCCGCCAGCACCTGGTCGCCCTGCCGGTCGACGCCTCCACGCGAGTCAGTTATCCGACGGGGCTATCGGAATCGCCGGGCCGGCGGGGGCACCCGCGGGAACTGGCGGGGCGGACGGGTCGCTCGGCCCGTTCGGGCCGCCGTCATCGGGACCCGACGGGGCGGCCGGCCCACCCGGGGTGCCGTCATCGGGGCCAGGCGGGGCACCCGCGCTGCCGCCGTTGGTGCCGGCCGCCCCGGCGGTGCCGTCGCCACTGGTGCCCGGGGCGCTGCCCGCCGGCGTACCTTGCGGTACCGTCGGCGCCGTCGTGTCAGTAGTGGCGGCCGGCGATCCATGAGGAGCGCCCGGAGACGGGCCCGGAGAAGCGCTCGGCATGAAGGCGGCGGCCTGGTCGACCAAAGCGCGCAGCGTGGGAGTGGTCGCCAGCGCACCGCCGCCCGCCAGCGACGCCAGGGCGATGTACTGGCTCACGTTGCCGATCCAGTCCGGGTTGGTGAGAACCTGCGCGTTCAGCACGGGGAACGAAACGATGGTGAGCACGGCAAGCTGCAGGCTGACGTAGAGCCAGAACCGGCCGGTCGTCGGGATGTCCGCCCTGGTCAGGTGGATGAGCCAGGCCCAGAAGAAGCCGCACCACGCCGCCACCAGGCAGACCATCGCGGCACGCCACAGGCGCGGGTACTCGACGTGGATGTCCACCGGTATGTTTCCGCCGATCGCGCGCTCGTCATCCAGGGCCACGGTCCCTGTGTAGCCGCCGGCCGGCGTCACCTGGCCGTAGCGCGGGCTCACCTCGATATAAATGAAGATCCCGCGTCCCGCGTTGCCGGATATCGCCCAGCTTGTGACCTGGTCCGTGGGGATCACCTCGCCGTCAGAGCGCACGAGGTCACTGACCACGGTGCCAAAGCACAAGTTGGGCGGCAGCAGGCCGCTCTGCACGGCCAGCGGCGTGGATGCTCGCTGGACGACACCGCCACCCCGGCCCGCGTAGACAGCGAGCGAGTTACCCTGGCCCGAGCTGTCGCTCACCTGCACTTGGTTAGCCGTCTGAATGGTCGAATTCGCTATGATCTGCGCTTTGCACGGATTTACCGGCGCTGGGCCGTTAGCGGACACTTTGCCATCCGCGAAGAGCGCGAGCGGGACCGTGACGAGGGCGACGAGTATCATCACCACGAGAACCGCCGCGACCTCACTACCGGCGGGACCGGCGACAAACTGCCGCACGCTCCTGGCTGACCGGCCCATCGCCCCTTTAAAAGTGACTGCGTTTTCCGTTTCAGGCACAACTGCCCCCAAGATTCTCGGGATCTCCAGGCATGGCGTGCTCGAATATGTTGTATCAAACGGACACTAACATTTCCCTGTTATGGATATCAATACCGGCGGTGAATATGGTCGCGAAATCCAATTCCGACTACTATGCGAACCATTCATCGGAAAAGCAGTGAATTATGTACCGCGCGATCATTGGCGAACCACGCGAGCAGGGACGAGACCGCGGCCAAGGCCAGCGCTCGCCCGCCTCGAACGCTAAGCGCCCGCTCGTCAAGAGTCGAGCACCGCGGCAACGGCCTCGATTTCCACCAGCTGGCCTTCATAACCGAGGACGGTCACGCCCAGCAGGGTGCTGGGGACGTCGTGCGCGCCGAACGCGTCCCGGACCACCTCCCAGGCGGCCACTAGATCCTGCCGTCGGGCCGACGCGACGAGAACCCGGGTGCTGATGACGTCTTCGATAGACGCCCCGGCATCGGCAAGGGCGGTCCGCATGTTCTCGAAGGCCTTCGCCGCCTGGCCGGCGTAGTCCCCGGGCGCCACGGTCGTTCCGTCCGCGTTCAGCGGGCACGCCCCGGCCAGGAAGATCAGCCGCGCCCCGGCGGGCGCGGTCGCGGCGTAGGCGTATTCGGCGACATCCGACAAGGAGCTCGAGCGGATAAGCGTGACGGCATGCGGCATAGCCGGCAAACTCCTTCGAAATAGGCGGGCGTACGCCAAGGCTAATTGAGTCAACTTCAGACAACATCGTCGACCCGTGAATATCTCCTGTCACAGCACACTCTTTCGTGCCGGTACATCCACGGAGTAGTTGGCCGGCCCATGGCCGCTCGGGTTGGCCAACCGGAATGTCGGCGGGTCGGAGTAGTATTCGATTAGACACATTGACAGATCCATTTGATCGAAACGGGGGCGGGCATGAGCTGGGAGGCGACCGGAGACTCCTGGTCGGGCGGGGCGCCCGGCCGGGAGCCGGGCCTGCCCAGCCGGGATTCCGGCTTCGATCACAGCGGCTTCGATCACGGCGGCCCGTGGGCCGAGGCGGTCCCGTCCGCCGCGCTCGCCGCCGCGCTTGAGCAGGCGGCCGGGCCGGATGACCTGTATGCGGGGGCGGAGACGGACGCCCTGGTGGGGATCGCCCGGCAGTGGGCGGCGGTGGAGTCGTGGGCGGCGTCGGGCAAGCTCGCCGCGCTGCGCGCGATGACCCGCGAGGACGCCGAGGGAAGGCCGCTGCTGCGCCTGCAACGCCGGGGCCCGCTCCCGCCGCTGCCACCAGGTCAAGCAGCTGCCCGGCTGGACCGTCACCCAGCCCAAGCCCGGATGGCACGTGTGGACCACCCCGACCGGCCGCAGCTACACACAGGAACCCTGGCGCTACACCGCCTGACCGCCAGGCACCTGCTGAGTTGCGCGGGCCCGCCGGGCACGGAAGCATTACCCGCGACAGGAATTGAGCGGGAGACGGCATCCGGCGCGAGAAGGATGATCAGGTGACGAGTAGCCAGGATCCAGCCGACGGTGTCCCGTTCGACACCAGCCGGGCTCACATGGCGAGAGTGTACGACTTCTGGCTGGGCGGCAAGGACAACTACGCAGCCGACCGGGTGGTCGCCGAGCAGGTCGCCGGCGCGTACCCCGATATACGGGACGCGGTCCGGGCGCAGCGTGCGTTCCTGGCCCGGGTGGTGCGCTACCTGGTCACCGAGGCAGGCGTCCGGCAGTTCCTGGATATCGGGACCGGGCTGCCCTCGGCGAACAACACCCACCAGGTGGCGCAGCGGGAGGTGCCGGAGTCGCGGGTGGTGTACGTGGACAACGACCCGATCGTGCTCAGCCACGCCCGGGCGCTGCTGACCGGCACCCCGGAAGGTGAGACTGCCTACATCGAAGCCGACCTGCGCGACACTAGCTCGATCCTTGAGGGGGCGGCCGAGCTCCTGGACTTCGGGCAGCCGGTCGCGGTCATGCTCCTGGGGATCCTGCAGGGAATCCCGGACGAGGACGAGCCGGGGGCGATCATCGCGCGGCTCATGGATGCCGTGCCGCCCGGCAGCTACCTGGCCATCTCGCAGATCGCGCGGGACGTCGCCGCTGACGAGGTAGCCGAGGGCGTGCAGCGCTACAACCAGGCGGCCGCCGTCCCGGTCGCGGCGCGCACGCACGCTGCGGTCTGCCAGTTCTTCACGGGCCTGGAGCTGCTCGAGCCCGGCGTCGTGCAGGTGCACCGGTGGCGACCAGAAATCTGGGACCTGGGCAGCAACCGCAACCTGGCTATTTACGCTGGGGTCGGGCGGAAACCGTAACCCCCGGGCAAGGAAGGCCGGGACAGGGTTACGTGGCGCGCCGCCTGATCGCCGCGTCGAGGTTGTCCAGCTCGTTGCCGCGATGGTCGCGGTACCCCTGCGTCCAGGTTTCGTCGTGGAGGGGATCGACCGTCATGACCACGCTGGTGCGCTGGCCGGCGGCCCCGATGTCGATGGTCGTCAGGTGCTCGTACGGCTCGTGACCTGGCACGAAGTCGATCAGCGACCGGTAGGCGAGGCGGGTCGGCGGCGCCGCCTCGGTGAACGTCTTGCGTACCTCGATCGAGAGCGGGTTGCCGGTCTCACGCATGAACGCGACCTGGTCCGGCGCAGTCGCGGTCATGATGTACCGCAGCTGACCGCCGGGCCGCAGGTCGAGTTCGCTCACCCGGGTCTGGAAGCCGTCGGGGGCGAACCACTCCTCAAGGCCGGCGGCCGTGGTCCACAGCTCCCAGATGAGCTCAGCAGGAGCGTCGTACGTGCGCTCGAGGCGCACGGCGTTCGGGCGGTGCCCGGATTCGGTGGTCATCGGTTCTCCTTGGTTAGTTCGGGTGACCCGGCGGTCTCGCGGATGGTGTTCAGCCCCAGCGGCTGATCTCGCTGGCGGGGTAGGCCGCGAACGCGCCCCCTTCGGCGCCGGCCTTGAGGCTGGTGAGGTAGGCGCCCCAGTTGGTGCTGCACCCGCTCATGAACTCGCTGGCCTCTCGCCAGTCGGCGTGGGTGAACAGCAGCGTGGTGCCGCCGTCGGCGTGGGGCCGGAGCGTGAAGGTGATCTGGGTGCCGACCCAGCTGTCTGGTCCCTCGGTAACCCGCCACGCCACGTGGTCCGGGGTGTCGGTCACGACCTGCATGACGGCGGCGGGCTTGTCGGCGTCGCCGAAGTAGACGCTGAAGCCGGAGCCCACGGCGTGCTCGCCGCGCAGCGGCCGCCCGGACCACCAGCGGGCGATGCCGTCGGTGCTTGCCACCAGGTCGTGGACTCGCTGCGGCGTGGCGTCGATGCTAACTCGGTGCAGGATGTCGGGCATTGCCGTTCCCTTCGTCAGGCGGCGACGATGAACGTCGGCCGGTGCCGCTCTCTCGTGAGCGGATCTGCAACAGTGACGAACGGGGTAAGCGCCGGACGGACACCTCCGCGGGGAAAGCTTGAGAAAAATCGGTTCGCGTACGCTGTCCGTCCACGGCGCCGCCGTTCGTCTGACACTTGAAAAGCGGTACCGAACGGAGGCAGGTTCATGCAGTACGCGTTGTTGGTCTACAGCCCGGCGGAGGACACCGACCGGGCCGCTCGCCCGGTTCCGGATTCCCTGGCCGCCCAGCTCGGCCGGCCGCACGTCACCGGCTGGGCCCGGCTGCACGCGGACGAGTCGGCGACGACGCTGCGCGGCGACGGCGGACGGATGCTGCTCACCGACGGGCCGTTCATCGACAGCAAGGAGTACCTGGCCGGGCTCATCCTGATCGAGGCGGTCAACCTCGACGGGGCGCTCGCCATCGCCGCGGACCTGTTCCAGGAGACCAGGCCCGGCAGCGCGATCGAGGTGCGGCCCGTGCTCGGCGGGCACTTCCGTGGCGCTTGACGCCGTCTTCCGCGACCAGTGGGGCCGCGTGGTGGCGATTTTGGCGGGGATCCTCGGTGACCTGGAACTGGCCGAGGACGCGGCCGCCGAGGCGTTCGCCATCGCCGCCGAGCGCTGGCCACGCGACGGGGAGCCCGCCAACCCCACCGGCTGGCTGGTCGCGACCGCCCGTCACCGCGCCATCGACCAGCTGCGCCGCCAGCAGGTCCTCGCGGCCAAGACGAAGCTGCTCGCCCGCGACCTCGAATTCACGTCACGCGGACCGGAGGCCCTCATGGACGACGCCGCCACCATCCCGGACGAGCGGCTTGAGCTGATCTTCGCCTGCTGTCACCCGGCGCTCGCCCCGGAGGCGCAGGTGGCGCTCACCCTGCGCACCCTCGGTGGCCTGTCCACCGAGGAGATCGCGCTGGCGTTCCTCGTCCCGTTCGAGACCATGAGCAAGCGGCTGACCAGGGCCAAGCACAAGATCCGCGATGCGGGAATCCCGTTCGCCGTGCCGCCCGATCACCAGCTGCCCGACCGGCTGGCCACCGTCCTCGCCGTGGTGTACCTGACCTTCAACCAGGGCTGGGGCGGCGGCCGGGTCGACCTCGCCGCCGAAGCGATCCACCTGGGCCGGGCGCTCGCCGGCCTGATGCCAGACGAGCCTGAGGTGCTCGCCCTGCTGGCGCTGATGCTGATGAACGACGCGCGCAAGGCGGCCCGCGAGCGCGACGGGGTGATCATCCCCCTCGACGACCAGGACCGCGCCCGGTGGGACACGCGGCAGATCGATGAGGGCCGGGCGCTGCTGCAGCGGGCGGTGGCCCGCGCGCGCAGCGGGCCTTACCTGGTCCAGGCGGCCATCGCCGACCTGCACCTGCACGAGCCCCGCGACTGGCCGCAGATCGCCGCGCTGTACCAGGCCCTCGCCAGGCAGACCGGCTCCCCGGTCGTCGAGATGAACCGGGCCATCGCCGTGGCCGAGATCGACGGGCCAGAAGCCGGCCTGGCCATCCTCGACCGCCTCGACCTCGACCACTACCGGTACTTCCACTCCACCCGCGCCGGGCTGCTGCGCCGCGCCGGCCGCGACGCGGAGGCCCACGACGCCTACCGCCGGGCGCTCGCCCTCGCGCAGACCGAGCAGGAACAGCGCTTCCTCACCGGCCGGCTGGCCGAGACCGCCCCCGCCGCCCGGGATGAGCCCGGAATGCCGGGGACATTTCCGGCCTAATCGACGGCGTCGCCCTGCTCCGCGCCGATCTCGAGCATCCGGTCCAGCTGCTCCACCGTGTTGTGGCGCTCGGCGGCCAGCTCCGCCGCGCCATCATGGATCAGCGCTTCAAGTTCACCGAGCACCGAACGCATGGTGGCTACGCCCGACCGCATCCCGTCATCTCCCGTCCGGAACTGAACCCACGCGGCCGACCGCTGGCAGCGCACCTGTCCCACGATGTTCCCGATGCCGCCGAACAGCTCCGCCGCCCGCTGGAACGCCGCGATCGCCTCCGCATCCTGCCCGGACTGGTCAAGTTCCCGCGCGGCATCGGCGGCGACGAGGGCGTGCGCCTCGGCCTTGGCCGGGTCGCCCGCGACGAGCCTGGCCCCCTCGAGGAACTGCTCGGCCGCCTCCTTGTGCCGTTCGATCGCCCGCAGCGAGCGCGCGTAGTCCACCCTGGTCTGCGCGATCCCCGCCTGGTCGTAGGGCACGTCCACCTTCGGCATCGCCTCGGCGAACAACGTGGCCGCCTCGGCGTGCCGGCCGAGGCGGGCGTAGGCACGCGCCGCGTTGAACGTGTTGTGCAGGGTGTCGGGCTCCGAAATGCCGTCCCAGCTGGCCGCCGCGGTGAGGCACGCGTCGGCGAACTCCGCGGTCTTGTCCGGGATCCGGCTGAGCGCCTCGGCCCGCAGCGACGCGAGCATCGCCGCCTGCCTGGGCGGCGGGTCAATGGCGTGACCGAGGGCGTCGCGCGCGTACGCCTGCGCCCCCTGCGCGTCTCCGGCCCGGAGCGCGAGCTCGGCGAGGCTCGCCTCCGCCTGCACCGCGGCCCACGGCGTGGCGGCGGCGAGGAAGGACTCGCGGGCGGCGGTGAGGTGCCGCACCGCCACGTCCTGGTCGCCGCGCCAGAAGGCCGCCTGCGACAGCAGCTGACGGCACTGGCCGGCGTGATACGCGTCGCCGTGCCGCTCCGCGACGGCCAGCACGGACTCAAGCCCGGATACGTAGCGCTCGATGTCCGCCGCCCGGCGCTCGCCCGCGGACTCAAGCGCGAGTCCCGCCATCATCTGACCGACCAGGATGACGTTCAGGTAGTACCGGGGCGTCATCTTCCCCGCCGCGAACGCCGCCGTCGCCTCGTCCCGCACGGCGTCCAGCGCCGCGCGCCCCCGCGCCTGGCCGTCGGCGTCCTTTGCGATGTACAGGGCGTGCGCGGCGACCGCCCGCGCCTCAAGCTCCCCGTCCAGGTCCCCGAGCTCGGCGAACCGCCCGGCGGCCGCGAGCAGTGCCGCGTGCCCGGCCGCCGGGTCGGTCAGCAGCACCGTGCCCGCGCTGAACCGGGCCACCAGCGCGGCGACGTCCCCCGGCAGTTCCGCGCCGCCCGCCGCCCCGACCCGCGCCCACGCCTCGCTCGCGCCCGGGTGCCGTCTCATCCCAAGCTCCCTGGCCCGCGCGATCAGCTCATCGAGGCCGGCGCCGGCCGGCGCCTGGGCCGCCGCGACCCGCCGCCCCGGCCCCGGGCCAGAAGACACCGCTGAAGGCCCCGTGCCCGAAGGCCCCGTGCCTGAAGGCACCGCCGACGACGGGCCAGCAGGCACCGCCGGCAGCCGCGCGGGCAGCCCGAGCGGGAACTCCTCAGCCAGCGGTTCCTGGCTCACCCGCGCGGCGACCCGGTCGCTGACGGCGCGGTTGCCGTTCCGCGCGTCATACCGGCCGCAGATCTCACGGATCTCTTCGGAAACCGCCGCGGACAGCGACCCGACGGTATCCGCCGAGCCGACGGGCAGCGAGCCGTACCCGAGCGCGGTCAGCCGGCGCAGCAGCACCGCCACGCCGCTGAGGAAGTCCAGCCGCTCGAATGGGCTCACCTCCCGGTCGGCCAGCCAGCCCTGGTGCTCGGCGAGGATCTCCAGGCCGCGGGCCTCGTTGCCGGTCAGCGCGCAGAACTCAATGTGCTGGCCGACCGCGCGCAGCAGGCTGATCTGGTGCCTGGCCAGTGAGTAGCCCACGAGGAACGCCCGCCGCGCCTCGTCGGCGCGCCCCGTGCGCAGCAGCGGCAGCATCGCCCGCGCCAGCACGAAGTGCGGCTCTTCCCGGCAGCTGAACTTGCCGTCAAGCACCGGCGCCCAGTACGAGAGCGCGTCGTCGTCGTCGCCGAGCCTGGCCCGCCAGCCGCCCCACTCGTGGTGCTCGCAGGCCTGGCAGTCCGCCATCTGGTCGCGGGGCGCGGCGATCGACGCCTCCATCTCGGCCGCCGCGGTCGCGTCGTCGCCGGTTTCCGCCGCCAGGAGGGAGCGCAGCGCGTGGACCGGGCGAAGGCTGTAGCCGCGCTGCCGGTACCGGCGCTCAAGCTCGCCGAACCAGCGGTAGGTCACGGTCAGCGGCACGTCCGGGTTGGTGACCAGCGCGAGGGTCATCCACTTGAGCTGCCAGTGAATGCTGTGGGACAAGGGGCCGACCTGGTCGGGGAACTGGTCGAGCAGCGACAGCACCCGGCCGAAGACCGTCGGCTGCTTGTGCTGCTCCGCCGCCAGCGAGTACGCGTCGCTCAGCCGCAGCAGCACCGCGGCTTCCAGGTGCCGGTCGCCGGACTCCTTGGCCCGCTCGGCCAGCGACTCGAACCGCTGCGCCTTGACGTGCCCCGCGGGAAGCTGCTCGGCTTCGCGCGCGTCCGCCTCGATCTGCTCAGTGCTCACGGCGGCCGCCTCCGTCGGGTCCGGGCTCCCGGGTGGCCCGGTCGAGCAGTTCGCCGAACGTCCGGTTGAGCAGCGCCGCGTCGGCCGGCCGCAGCGGCCGGTGCGTCATCAGCAGGGCCTGACCGTACAGCGACTCCACGGCGACCCCGAGCAGCGCCTCGTCGCTCACCGCGGCGAGCCGGCGCAGCACGGGGCTGCGCTGGTTGAGCACGAGCTGCGCCCGCGGGGCCGTCGACTTGAGCGCGCCGAGGATCGACGCCCACAGGTCGTCGGCCGACGCCGCGAGCTCCGCCCGGGTGCGCTCGGCCCGCGCGCCCCGGCTGTCCAGGTACAACGCGGGCACCGTCACCGGCCGGAAGGCGCGCAGCAGCACGTCGCAGTCAAGCGGGTCGAGCCGCCGGCGGGCGATGCCGAGCAGCCGTCCCATGGACAGCTCGTCGTCCGGCGCCACGGGATCGAGCGCGGCCGCGATCACCTCGGCGTCCAGCCCCGTGACGGTTACCCCCGGCAAGACCTGCGGCAGCAGCGACACCAGCTCTTCGTCGTAGGTGTAGCCGCCGTTGACCACGCCGATGCCCTGCGCCGACGCGATCGGCGCGACCTGCCGGAACTCCTCGGCGGTGGGCGTGACGTACACGTCCGGGTGGTTGCTGGCGAACTCGGCCAGCGTCACCGGCCCGTCGGTGGTCTCGAACCGCAGGTGGTCAAGCATGATGCGGAACAGCTCATGGTCATGCCGCGCGACCGCCTTCACCCCGAGCGCGTGCACCCCGAGGAACGCGGCGAGCCGCCGCGGGTCCTCGCCGGCCAGCCGCGCCAGCCAGTCCCGAATGCGGTCGCCAAGGTTATCCCGAACGACCGCGAGCGTCTCATCCTCGTACAGCGACTCCCGCGAGGCGGTCGGGCGCAGCCCGTCGGCATCGATCACGCACCGGACGAAGAACGCCCACTCGGGCAGCAGGCCGGCCGCCGCGTCCGACAGCAGCATCCCCTTCAGGTAGACGCGGTGCCTGCTGCCGTCGGCCGGGTTGGCCGCCTGCGGCAGCACGAACCCGGCGCCCCGCACCCCGACGAGCGGCACCTCCAGCTCGACCACGTCAAGCGGCCGGAAGCCGAGCAGTTCCTCGCCGTACGCGAGCAGCGCCGCGCGCCGCTCGGCGTCTGAGGCGTACTGGTGCTCCCAGGCCGGACGCTCCGCGGTGACCGTGACGGCCCCGTGGGCGGACTCGACCGTCACCGCGTACGGCAGCAGCCCGCCGTAGTCCCTGGCCAGCTCGGCGACGCGCTCCGGCGCGAACCAGTGCTCCGCCCCGCGCCGCGGCGCGAGGTAGACCGTGGTGCCCGGCTCCGCGCGCGCCGCGTCGCCGTCGAGCACGCGCACGCCGTAGCTGCCGTCGGAGTTCCCGAGCCACTCGACCGTCGGGGCGTCCGACTCGCGCGCGGACCGGGTCACCACCCGGATCTGGTCCGCCACGGTGAAGCAGGCGAGCAGCCCGATGCCGAACTGCCCGAGGAACTCGCGGCGCGCCCCGGCCAGGTCGTCCCGCTTGGAGGAGCTGCCGATGGTGGCGAGGAACTGGTGCGCGTCCGCCTCGGTCAGCCCCACCCCGGAGTCGGAAACCGACAGTCCGCTCATCCCGATGACGATCCTGACCGCGGCGGGCGCGGCGGGGTCCGTCAGCCGGCGGGCGGTCGTCGCGTCCACCGCGTTCTGCAGCAGCTCGCGGACGTACACCCGGGGGCTTGAGTAAAGGTGCTGTGAGAGGAGGTCGACCAGCCCGCGCAGGTCAACCTGGAACGCGTAAGCGTCCGTAGACAATTCACGCGGCATGCGGACGATGGTAGCGGTTGCGTCCGTCACCGGGCGGTCAGCCGAGCGCGGCGGTCGCGATGCGCAGCTCGCCGATCTCGAAGAAGGTCACTATTTCGCCCGGTAACCCCGGTTCGTCAATATTCGCTCGGTATTCGCCCGGCGCCGACGTAAGATCTAGTCTTCTATGCGCGCGTCGGCCCGGGTGTACTGGCGGCTCCTGGCCGCCGGCTTCCGCCGCCGTTCGGCGTACCGGCTGGCCGCGCTCGGCGGCCTCGTCGCCAACCTGACCTTCGGCCTGCTGAAGGTGGCGATCCTGTTCGCCGCCATCCGGGCGGCGGGCGGCCAGCTGCACGGGTACACCACCGCCTCGATGAGCACCTACGTCTGGCTTTCGCAGGGAATGCTCGGCTCGATCAACATGGACGGCCGCATCGACCTGGCCCAGCGGGTCAAGGACGGCCAGGTCGCGGTCGACTTCCTGCGGCCCGTCGACCTGCAGGCGGCCACGCTCGCCGACGAGTCAGGCGCGGCGCTGTTCTCCCTCGTACCGCGCGGGCTGCCCTCGGTGCTGCTCGGCGCCGCGACGGTGGGCATCCAGCTGCCCACCTCCCCGGTGTTCTACCTGCTCGGGGCGGTCAGCCTGGTCCTGGGCATCGTCATCTCCGTGGCGACGGTCTACCTGATCGCGGTGGCCGGCTTCTGGCTGATCGAGACGCGCGGCCTGCAGATCTTCTACATGCTCGCCTCCGGCTTCCTCGGCGGGCTGTACGTGCCGATCGCGCTGTTCCCGCACTGGCTGCTGATCGTGGCCACGGCGACGCCCTTCCCGTCGGCGATGATGTACCCCGTCGACGTCATATCCGGCCTCGGCGGCGCCAGGACCGCCGCCGTGCTGGTCCTCGCGCAGCTGGCCTGGCTGGCCGGGCTCGCGGCCGTCGGCCAGTGGCTCACCCGGGCCGGCCGCCACCGCCTGGAGGTGCAGGGTGGCTGAGCTGACGGGACTTCGCGGAAGGCTGCGCGAGGAACTGCGGCCGTACCGCGCCGTCCTCGCCTCGCGCGCCCGGTCGCAACGCGCCTACCGGGCCAGCTTCGCCATCGACATGGCCAGCTCGACGCTGGTCGGCGTGGTCGAGCTGGCCGAGGTCTGGGTGCTGTTCAGCAACGTCACCTCGCTTGGCGGGATGCGCTTCAACCAGATCCTGCTCGTCTTCGGCCTGGCCGACCTGGCCTTCTCCCTGGCCGACCTCTCCTTCGGCCACATGGACAACCTGCCGACGTTCCTGCGGGCCGGGACCCTCGATGTCTTCTACCTGCGTCCGCAGCCCCTCCTGCTGCAGCTGATCACCACCGACATCTCGCTGCGCCGCCTGGCGCGGGCGGCGGTCGGCGCCGCCGCGCTCGGCATCGGCCTGGCCACCTCCCACGTCTCATGGAACCTGACGACCGCGACACTGCTGCCGCTCGCGCTGCTCAGCGGGTACGCGACGTTCGCGGCGCTGTTCGTGTGGGCGGCCGGGCTGCAGTTCTTCCTGCTCGAAGGCAAGGAGATGACCAACGCCTTCGTCTACGGCGGACGTTACGCCGCTACCCAGCCCGCCTCGGTCTGGTCGCGGCCGGTCAAGTTCGTGTTCGGGTTCTTCTTCCCCATGGCCTTCACCGCCTACCTGCCGGCGGTCACGGTGCTCGGCCTGCCCGGCTCGGCGTGGCTGCCGGCCTGGGCAGGCTGGTGCGCCCCGGCCGCCGCCGTCTGGTCGTGGCTGATGGCGCTGCTGTGCTGGCGGTGGGGAGTTCGCCACTACCAGGGAGGCGGCGGATGACGGACAGTGCGACCGACAACGGGGCGATCATCGAGACGGACGGGCTGACGCGCGAGTTCCACGTGCGCGACGGCCGGCGCAGGCGGCTGCTCACCGCGGTGGACGGCTTGAGTGTCACGATCGAGTCCGGCGCCGCGGTGGGTTACATCGGCGCGAACGGCGCGGGCAAGTCCACCACCATCAAGATGCTCACCGGCATCCTCGTCCCCACCGCGGGCAGCGTGCGCACCTGCGGGCTGCGCCCGGTGCCGGACCGGCGGCGGCTGGCCCGGCAGGTCGGCGTGGTGTTCGGCCAGCGATCGCAGCTGTGGTGGGACCTGCCGGTGCGCGAGTCGTTCCGCATCCTGGCCGCGATCCATCAGTTGACCAGGCACGAGGAATCCAGCCGGACCGCGGAGCTTGTCGAGCAGCTCGAGATCGGCGGCTTCCTGTCCGTCCCGGTGCGCCAGCTGTCCCTGGGCCAGCGGATGCGCGCCGAGGTCGCCGCGGCGCTGCTGCACTCGCCGCGGCTGGTGATCCTGGACGAGCCGACGATCGGGCTCGACGTGCTGTCCAAGCAGCGGCTGCGCGAGTTCCTCATTGCGGAACGCCTCCTGCATGGCACCACCCTGCTGCTCACCACCCACGACATGGGCGACGTGGAGCGGCTGTGCGACCGGATCCTGGTGATCGACCACGGCCGCCTCGCCTACGACGGCGACCTGCCGGGGCTGTCGCGGACCGTGGGCGCGGAACGGGTCCTCGTGGTCGACCTGGCCGAGCCCATGGCCGACCTGACCGGCCTTGACGACGCCCGGCACCTGTCCTCGGAGGCCGGGGGCCTGCGCCAGCGGCTCGCCTTCGACGCCGAGCGGACCACGGCGGCGAAAGTCCTCGCCGCCGTCGCCGGCCGGGCCCAGGTCCTCGACCTGACCGTCGAGGAACCCGACATCGAGGACGTGGTCCGCCGCATCTACGCGGAAAACCGCTAACGACAAGGCTAAGGGCGATGGTTGGCGCAGCGATACGGCCATAGCCGTATCGCTGCGCCAACCACCGGGCCCGGCTGGGCCTCGGGCAGGCCTAACGCGCCGCCCGCACCGTCCGCGCCAGCGGCACCGCCGCCAGCGCGCCGCAGGCCAGGGTCACCGCGATCCACGCCAGCGTCACGAACACCGCGTGGCCGGAAACGGCGGCCACGCCCGCAGCGCCGGACGGCCGTGCGTCCAGCGTCAGGAACAGGCTGCCGAGTACCGCCACGCCCACCGCCTGGCTCAGCTGGATCACCGTCGTCAGCACCCCGCTGGCGTCCGCCGCCTCGTGCAGCGGCACCCGCACGAGCGCCTGCGTCACCAGCGGGCTGAACGCCACCGCCATCGCCGCGCAGAGCACCACGAGCGCCAGCTGGAGCACGCCGCCGCCGGAACCGCCCCCGCGCAGCAGCAGCGCCACCGACAGGTACCCGAGCGCGCCGACGGCCGCGCCGCCCACGGTCAGGAACGGATGCCACGACGCGGGCAGCCGCCGCCAGAAGTACCCGCACACCCCGAACGCCGTCGCGCACGGCGCGAGGGTCAGCCCGGCCCGCAGGGCGCTGTCGCCGAGCCCCGCCTGCAGGTGAATCGCGAAGCTGAACAGGAACCCGCCGTAGGTCACCATCAGCAGGGTCATCGCCGCGAGCCCGGGCACCAGCCCCGGCGCGCGGAACACCGCCACCGACAGCAGCGGGTGGCCGCCGCGCGCGGCAACCCTCCGTTCGGTGTAAAGGAAGACGGGGACCAGCGCGAGGCCCGCGCCGATGCACGCGAGCGTCCACGCCGGCCAGTTCTCCTGGTGCCCGAGCATCAACGGCAGCACCACCAGGCACACAGCGGGCGCGGCGACCAGCAGGCCGGGCAGGTCGAGCCGGCGGGACCGCCCCGGCTTGTCCGCGGGCATCACCCGGGGCAGCACGAGCAGCACCGCGAGCCCGATCGGCACGTTGACGAGGAACACCGGCCGCCATGACGCCCCGAACAGGTCGGCGGTCACCAGCACGCCGCCGATCACCTGCCCGGCGACGAACCCGGTGGACAGGATCGCGGTGTAGGCGCTCAGCGCCCGCGCCCGTTCGGCCCCGGCGAACCGCAGCTGAATCACGGTCATGATCTGCGGCATCATCGCCGCCGCGGCCGCGCCCGCCGCGATGCGCGCCGCGATCAGCACGCCGATGTCCGGTGCGAGCCCGCAGGCCAGGGAGGCGAGGCTGAACCCGGCGACGCCCAGCAGGAACATCCGCCGCCGGCCGATCAGGTCTCCCAGGCGCGCCCCGGTGATCAGCAGCATCGCGTAGCTCACGGTGTAGCCGGCGATGACCAGCTGCAACTCCGCGCCGGACGCGTGCAGCGACCGGCCGAGCGTCGGCATCGCCACGTTCACTATGGTCACGTCGAGCAGCGCCATGAGCTGCCCGCACAGCAGCACGATGAGCATCACCCAGCGGGCGCGGTCGCGCGCGCCGCCGACGGTGACGAGGGTCTCGGAAGTAGCGGTCATGAGACCCAGCATCGCGGCGGCCGGGCGAGCGACCAGAGAGCCCGCCGGTCATGGTGCTAGCAGTAACAGGCTCAGGTATAGTAATCTTCCACTAAGAGATTAGTGGAATCATTCATTAGCGAAAGTAGGGAACGTGATCGAGTTCCAGCTCGATGCCGGCTCCGGCGTCGCCACGTACCTGCAGCTGGTACAGCAGGTGCACCAGGCCCTGCAGCTCGGGCTGCTCAAGCCGGGCGACCAGCTGCCGACGGCCCAGCAGGTCGTCGCCAAGCTGGCGATCAACCCGAACACCGTGCTCAAGGCGTACCGGGACCTGGAGCGCGAGGGCCTGGTGCGCGCCCGGCCGGGCGCGGGCACGTTCGTCACCAGGACGCTGCCGCGGACCGACCCGGCCGCGCAGGCGCGGTTCCTCGCCTTGATGACCGACTGGCTGCGCGCGGCGCGGTCGGCGGGCCTCGGCCTGGACGACATCGAGGCGATCTACCGCACCGCGGTCCGCGACTGTTTCGCGGAGGGCGTCGCATGAACGCGATGATCGAGACAAGCGCCGTCGGCAAGCGGTACGGCCGCCGCTGGGCGCTGCGCGACTGCACGCTGGCTATCCCCGCCGGGAAAGTCGTCGGTCTGGTCGGACCGAACGGGGCGGGCAAGACCACCCTGCTGCAGCTGGCCGCCGGGCTGCTGTACCCGACGTCGGGCACGGTCACGGTCCTCGGCGGCGAGCCGGGAAGTTCCCCCGCGCAGCTCGCGAAGGTCGGCTTCGTCGCCCAGGACGCGGCGGTGTACGGGCGGCTGTCGGTCGCTGAGCACCTGCGGATGGGCGAATGGCTTAACCCGGGTGGCTGGGACGGGGAGCTTGCGGCCCGCCGGATCGCGGACCTCGGCCTCGACCTGCGGCAGCGGGCCGGCTCGCTGTCCGGCGGCCAGCGGGCCCAGCTCGCGCTCACCATGGCGGTCGCGAAGCGGCCCGAGCTCATCCTGCTCGACGAGCCGGTGGCGAGCCTTGACCCGCTCGCCAGGCGCGAGTTCCTGCAGACCCTCATGGAGGTCGTCGCCGAGCAGGGGACGAGCGTCGTGCTGTCCTCGCACCTCATCGCCGACATCGAGCGGGTCTGCGACTACCTGGTCGTGCTCGTCGCCTCCCGCGTCGCGCTGGCCGGTGAGGTGAGCGAGCTGCTCGCGGCGCACCACCGCCTCTCCGGGCCGCGCCGGGACCCGGGCTCGCTCCCTTCGGGGCAGGAGGTCATCGAGGCCAGCGATACCGACGTGCAGAGCACCTTCCTCATCAGGAGCGACGGCCCGGTCCTCGACCCGGCCTGGACGCATCGGCCGGTCACCCTGGACGACCTCGTCCTCGCCTACATGAGCCGGGCCCGGTCCGCCGAGCCCGCCCGCCGACCCGGATTGGAAGTCGTCCGATGACCAGGTTCGCCTGGCTGCAGGCCCGCACCCAGACGGCGATCGCCGCGGCCGCGCTGGCGGCCGCCGCGGTAGTCGCGGTGGTCACCGGCCCCCGGCTGCTGCACCTCTACCACGTGGACATCGTCGCCTGCCACCCCGCAGGCACCTGCGAGTCCGCCACGACGGCGTTCCTGGCCAGCTTCCGCTGGATGCAGGTCTTCGCGCCGCCGGCGCTGCTCGTACTGCCCGCCCTGCTCGGCATGTTCTGGGGCGCGCCGCTCGTCGCCCGCGAGCTTGAGACCGGCACCTTCCGCATGGCCTGGACGCAGAGCGTCACCAGGAAGCGCTGGCTCGCCGTCAAGCTCGCCGTCGCCGGCCTGGCGAGCATGGCCATCACCGGGCTGCTCAGCCTCATTCTCACCTGGTGGTTCAGCCCCATCGACCGCGTTCAGGCGAACGTGCTCACCCCGTCGATGTTCGGTGTGCGCGGCATCGTGCCGGTCGGCTACGCCGCGTTCGCCTTCGCCCTCGGGGTCACCGCCGGGACCCTGCTCCGCCGCACGATCCCCGCCATGGCCGTCACCCTGGCCGGCTTCACCGCGGCCCGGCTGGCCGTCACCTACTACGTGCGGCCGCACCTCATGGGGTCGCTGCGGGCCATCACGCCGGTCGTCATGTCCACGGGCAACGGCCCGGCGCCGACCCCGGGGGCCGGCGTGCTCCAACCCGGCGACTGGGTCCTGTCCGCGCAGACGATCAACGGGTCCGGGCAGGTCATCGGGGCATACGGCGGGGTCGGCGCCACCGGCAACATCAATTTCCACGTGTCCCACGGCGCGGTCAGCCTCGTCGGCGTCGGCCCTTGCCCGAACACCTTCCCCGCCGCCGCCGTGTCCAGCGCCGCGGCCCGCACCTCGGCGCAGCCGCCCGCGGCCTTCAACACCGCCGCGCAAGAGTGCATCAACAAGCTCGGGCTACGCGACATCGTCACCTACCAGCCGCTGAGCCGCTACTGGCCGCTGCAGACCTACGAGACGCTGATCTTCCTGGGCCTCGCCGTCGCCCTGGCCGCGTTCTGCTTCTGGCGGGTTAACCGCAGCCTCACCTGACCCACCCCCGAACAGCCGCAGCCTGGAATGTCAGTGGTCGTCGTTATGGTGGTTGTTCAGGCTTGGGGACTCAGACGGAGGTTGGCACCCCGTGGTCGTCTTCGAATCCAAGGACGCGCCGGCGTCAGAGCGGCGGCGCGCCGAGCTCGGCAAGTTCCTGCGCGCCCGCCGGGAACGGCTGTCGCCCGCCGACTTCGGCATGCCCGCCGGGCTCCGCCGCCGCACGCCTGGCCTGCGGCGTGAGGAGATCGCGCTGCTCGCCGGGGTCGGCGTCAGCTGGTACACCTGGCTGGAGCAGGGCCGGGAGATCAACGTCAGCACGCAGGTGCTCGACGCGCTGGCGCGCACGCTGCGGCTCGACCGCACCGAGCGCTGGCACATGTACGTACTGGCCGAGGCGGTGCCGGTGGCCGTTAGCACCGGGCGCTGCCCGCTCACCGAGGCCATCACCGAGATCCTGCGGGCGCTCGACCCGCTACCCGCGGTGGTGACCAACTCGCGCTTTGACATCCTCGCGGAGAACGACGCGTTCCGGGACCTGTTCCAGTACTGGCACTCGCTGCCGTGCATCCACCACAACACGCTGTGGTGCGTGCTTACCGAGCCGGCGTCGCGCGCGCAGTTCCACGAGTACGACGACCACGTCCGGTACCTGGTCGCGCGGCTGCGCGCCGCCTACGCCAGGCACGTCGGCGAGCCGGACTGGGAGGAGGACATCCGCCGCCTCACCGGCCTGAGCAGTGAGTTCGCCGAGCTCTGGTCACTTCACGAGGTCGCCGAGTTCCAGCCCCGCGTCCGCACGTTCATCGACCCGCGCGCCGGGGAGCTGACGTTCACCACGAGCGAGCTCCATGTCCCCGCCAGCCAGGAGACCCGCCTCGTGGTCTACACCCCGGCCGACGACGAGACGAGAAAGCGGCTGCCGCTCACCAGGGATGAGTTCGCCGCCGACCCGGATTAGTCCGCCCTCCGTCCGACATCTTCCGCGGTGAGGCTGGCCGCCGCCCAGTTCTGGGACCTGCCGGTGTCGTCTATTACCGGACCCACCGGCCGGTTGCGGTGAGTCCGGGGCCGCACCGGGTCAGTATGGGTGATGGCCCCGAAGTCCTGACCACGAAGGAGGACGACCGGATGAACACACCACAGATCGTCTCGCCGGAGGAATGGCGCGCCGCCCGCGAGCAGCTCCTCGTCAAGGAAAAGGAGCTGGCCCGCGCGCGTGACGCGCTGGCGGCGGAACGCCGGAGAATGCCCTGGCTAGCGGTCGACAAGGAGTACTGGTTCGAGGGCCCGGCCGGCCGGGTGAGCCTTAATGGCCTGTTCGAGGGGCGTCGCCAGCTGATTGTCTACCGCGCCTTCTACGGACCCGAGGTGACGACGTATGCCGAGGGCGGCTCGTACCCGGAGCGGGCCTGCGTGGGCTGCTCCTTCGTGGCGGACCAGGTGGCCCACCCCGGGCACCTGCACGCGCGGGACACGTCCCTCGCCTTCGCCTCCCGTGCCCCCCAGGCCGAGATCGCGGGCCTTAAGGAGCGCCACGGGTGGAATCACATCCCCTGGTACACCATCACTGACGACTTTGACAAGGACTTCGACGTCGACGAGTGGCACGGCACCAACGCCTTCATCCGCGAGAGCGACCGGGTCTTCCGGACCTACTTCATCAACAACCGCGGCGACGAGCAGATGGGCAGCACCTGGAACTACCTCGACATCACCGCTCTGGGCCGTCAGGAGGCGTGGGAGGACTCACCGGAGGGCTATCCGCAAACACCGCCGTACCAGTGGTGGAACTACCACGACGTGCACGACACGGCCAAGTGACCGCGCACCATCGCGGGCCGTCAGTGTTATTCCTGGCGCGCCGGGCGCGGGAAGACGTTGAACAGGTTTCCGGTGCTGGCCAATGATCCGGAAAGCGACTCGCGACGTATCAAGTCTGAGAGCGCCTCGGGGACGTTGCGCTGGTCCGATGACAGGGGAAATTCCATGCCAGTCGACAACGAGATCTACAACGCGGCCGGTGACGCCTGGTGGGACGAGCATCAGCCGCTCTACACCCTGCGCACCTTCCTGAACCCGGCCCGGATCCAGTACTTCACGTCCGTCTTCACCGCCCAGGGCCTGGACCCGGCGGGCAAGGTGGTCATCGACATCGGCTGCGGCGGCGGGCTGTTCGCCGAGGATGTCGCGCGGCTCGGCGCGTCGGTCATCGGCATTGACCCGGCGCCCGGCGCGATCGACGCCGCCCGCCGGCACGCGGCCGGCGCCGGCCTGGCTATCGACTACCGGGTCGGCCCCGGCGAGCACCTGCCCGCGGGCGATGCCTGCGCGGACATCGCCTACTGCGTCGACGTGCTGGAGCACGTGGCGGACGTCGACGCCGTGGTCGCGGAGGTGGCCAGGGTCCTGCGGCCTGGCGGGTTGTTCCTGTTCGACACCATCAACCGCACCATGATCAGCAAGCTCGTCCTGATCAAGCTGTGCCAGGACTGGCCCGTGACCGCCTGGATGCCGCCCGGACTGCACGACTGGGATCAGTTCATTACCCCGGCCGAGCTGCGCGACGTCCTCGCCCGCCACCACCTGCGCGAGGAGGGCCTGACCGGCCTCAGGCCCGGGATCGCGCCGCCCGCGCTCATCCCCCTCATGCGCCGGGTGAAAAAGGGCAAGCTCTCCTACGCCGAGTTCGGCCGGCGCTCCGCCATGGTCCTCTCCAAGGACCTCCGGGTCAGCTACATAGGCCACGCCACCAAAGCCACCTAACACGAATGCCGCACGTTGTGGCCTTGCTGGTTGTCGCCGGACGCCCCGGCTCAGGGCGGCTTCCCCGCCGTGCCGGCTGCGCTGCGCGGGAAAGGTAACGCCGCGCGGGGAGCCCGCCACCCGGCATCGAGTCTTCATTCCGGTCGTGATCGTGAAGGCTGTTGTGAGGGGATGTCAGCCAGGTCAGCGGCGCTGGCAGTGGGTGCGGATTAAAGCACGGGGCACCGACATTCGGCCGGAATCCGGCTGGACTTATCCACAGTTGATCATGAGCCCCCGGTTTATCCACAGCCCAAAATTCGCTCGGCACCGCATTGCCGTTTTGCGTGCATCGTCGGATTCGGGAGGTGGTGGCGATGGGCGCGAAGGACGTGCTTGGCAAGGAAGGCGAACAGGCGGCGGTCAGCTACCTGGAGAAGTGCGGGTTCCGGATCCTCGACCGGAACTGGCGGAGCGCGGACGGCGAGATCGACATCGTCGCGGTGGAACGGCACACCTTGGTTGTCTGCGAGGTAAAGACCCGCTCGGGCACGCGCTACGGCAGCCCGCTCGACGCGGTCGGGCAGGCGAAGCGCAAGCGGCTGCGCAAGCTGGCCGCCCAGTGGCTGTCCGCGCACGGCATCCGGTTCGACCAGGTCAGGATCGACGTGCTCGGCCTGCTGCGGGACGGCGCCGACGGGTTCACCATCGAGCACGTCCGCGGGGTGGGCTAGGTGACCCTCGCCCGCGCCTACTCGGTGGCGCTCGTCGGTGTCCAGGGGCACCTCATCGAGGTGGAGGCCGACATCGCGAGCGGGCTGCCCGCCACGATCCTGGTCGGCCTGCCGGACACGGCGCTGCGCGAGGCACGGGACCGGATCCGCGCGGCCATCGTCAACAGCGGGGAGAGCTGGCCGGCCGCCAAGATCACCGTCGGGCTCTCGCCCGCGGCGCTGCCCAAGCGCGGCTCCGGCTTCGACCTGGCCATCGCGGTGGCCATCCTGGCGGCCGCCGAGGCGGTGCCGGCCAGCGCGCTCGCCGGCAAGATGTTCTTCGCCGAGCTTGGCCTGGACGGCCGGCTCCGCCCGGTTCCCGGCGTGCTGCCCGCGGTGGTGGCGGGCGCGTGCGGCGCGCAGACCGTGGTGGTCGCCCCGCAGAACGCGGAGGAGGCCACCCTGGTGCCCGGCGTCGAGGTGATCGGCGCGAGCAGCCTCGCCGAAGTGATCATCTGGCTGCGCGGCGGCCCGCCGCCGTCCCCGGTGGTGCTCCCCGACGCGCCGCACGGGCCGGCGCCCGCGGCGGCCATGGCCAGGAAGCTGGACCTGGCGGAGGTGCTCGGCCAGGCGGAGGCGCGGCTCGCGGCCGAGATCTGCGCCGCGGGCGGCCACCACCTGTCGCTGCTCGGGCCGCCGGGGGCAGGCAAGACGATGCTGGCCGAGCGGCTCCCGACGATCCTGCCCGGCCTCGCCACCCCGGCCGCGATCGAGGTCACCTCGATCCACTCCGTGGCCGGGCGGCTGCCGCCCGGGTCGGGCCTGATAACCACGCCGCCGTTCTGCGCCCCGCACCACACCTCCTCCATGGCCGCGATCGTCGGCGGCGGCAGCGGCGTGCTCCGCCCGGGCCAGGCGTCGCTGGCGCACCACGGCATCCTCTTCCTCGACGAGGCGCCGGAGTTTCACCGCGACGTGCTCGACGCGCTGCGCCAGCCGCTCGAGTCGGGCGAGGTGGTGATCGCGCGCGCCGGGACGCAGGCGGTCTTCCCCGCCCGGTTCACCCTCGTGCTCGCGGCGAACCCGTGCCCGTGCGCGAAGGCGGCGGGGCCGGGCCGGACCGGCTGCTCCTGCTCGCCCGCTGCCCGCCGCCGCTACCTGGCCAGGATCTCCGGGCCGCTGCTCGACCGGGTGGACGTCAAGGTCCGCCTCCAGCCGGTCAGCCGCAGCGACATGCTCTACGACCGGAAGTTCGCCGAGCCGTCAGCCGTCGTCGCGCAGCGGGTCGCCGCGGCCAGGGAGCGAGCCGCCGCCCGGCTGGCCGGTACCCCCTGGCGGGTGAACGCCGAGGTCCCGGGGACCGCGCTGCGCCGCTCGTTCGCGCCCGCGGCCGGGGCGCTGACCTGCCTGGACCGGGCCATGGAACTCGGCCAGGTCTCCGCCAGGGGCACGGACAAGATCATCCGCGTCGCCTGGTCCCTGGCCGACCTGGCCGGCCAGGACCGGCCGGGCACCGACCAGGTCAATCTCGCGATCGGACTATGGCTAGGAGTGACCCAGTGAGAGGCAAGCTCACCGACGAGAAGTACGCCCGGGCGGCGCTGACCTACCTGGCGGAGCCGGCGGACCGCTGGCTGGCGCAACTCCTGCGGGAGCACGGCGCGGCGGGGGCACTCGACGCGATCAGGGCCTACGACGCGGCCGCGGCTAACGGCCATGGCCTGAGCAGCGGCAAGGCGCACGCGATGAAGGCCGCCATGGAGCGCTGGCGGGTACGTCTGCCCGAGCTGCCGGGCCCGGACCAGGTGCTCGCCTTCGGCGAGTCAGGCATCAGGCTCATCGCGCCCGGCGACCCGGAATGGCCCGGGCAGCTGGCCGACCTCGGGGACGACCAGCCGTACGCGCTGTGGCTGCGCGGAAACGCGGACCTGCGGTTCAGCTGCCTGCGCTCGGTCGCGATCGTCGGGTCGCGGGCCGCGACCGCCTACGGTTCCTACGTCGCCGCCGAGTTCGCCGGGTCCGTCGCCGCGCGCGGCTGGGCGGTGGTCTCCGGCGGCGCCTTCGGCGTGGACGCCGCGGCGCACCGGGCCGCGCTCGGCGCCGACGGCGTCACCGTCGCCGTGCTCGCCTGCGGCGTGGACGTCGCATACCCGAGCGCCCACGCGGAGCTGTTCGACGCGATCGCGGCCCAGGGGGTGCTGGTGAGCGAGTGGCCGCCCGGCCGGCACGTGAGCAGGCTCAGGTTCCTGATCCGCAACCGGGTGATCGCGGCGCTGGCGACCGGCACGCTTGTCGTCGAGGCGGGCCAGCGCAGCGGCGCGCTCAACACCGCGCGGCACGCGCGGGACCTGCGCCGCCGGCTGATGGCCGTGCCCGGCCCGGTCACCTCTGACCTGTCCGCCGGCTGTCACCACATCATCAGGGAATGGCAGGGCGTGCTTGTCACCAGCGCGGCGGAGGCCACCGAGCACCTGTCCCCGGTCGGGGAGACGTCGTTCGCCGAGGCTGGGACCTACGCCGCCGGGCCCGCCAGCCCCGGCGAGCGGCTCGCGGGCGGCCGCCAGGCGTCCCCCGTCATCCCGCGCGACCTCCTCGACCTGGAGTCCGCCACCGTCCTCGACGCCATGCCCAGCCGCGGCGGTCTCGGCACGCTGCGGGTGGCGCAGCGGGCCGGCCTGGCGCCAGCCGCGACGGCCACCTGCCTGGGCCGGCTCGCGACCGCCGGCTTCGTCGAGCGCTGCGACGACGGCTGGCGGCTCCGCCGCGGCTGACCGCCGGGAGGGACGCCCATTGAGGATTCGCGGGGTCGTTCCCAAGCGGGCGTGCCTTGGTGGAGACTTTGCCCATGGGTGCAGTCCCCGCCAGCGGCAGTCCGGGCGAGCTCCCGCATCCCGCTGACGACGCGGGCGCCAGCGCCGACGGCCTGCCCGCCGCGCTGGCCGCGGCGCTCGCCGAGTTCAGCCGCCACTTGTCCGCCGAGCGCGCCCTGTCGCGGCACACGGTTCGCGCCTACGAGGGCGATATCCAGTCCCTGCTCGCCTACGCCCGCCACGAGGGCATCACCGACCCCGGGGAGCTCAACCTGACCACGCTGCGCGGCTGGCTGGCGAGGCAGCACGAGTCGGGCGCCGCGCGGGCCACGCTCGCCCGCCGCGGCGCGGCGGCCCGTGCCTTCACCGGCTACGCCGCCCGCCGCGGCTGGCTCGCCGCCGACCCGGGGCCGCTGCTCGGCGTGCCCAAGGCCCGGCGGGTCCTGCCGCAGGTGCTGCGCAGGGACGAGATGGACCGCGCGCTCGCGGACTGCGAGGACCGCGCGCTGCGGGAGTCCGCCGCCGGCGAGCGCACCGCCGCGGCCCTCGCCGTTCGCGACGTCGCAGTGCTCGAGCTGCTTTACGCGACCGCCATCCGGGTCAGCGAGCTGTGCGAGCTTGACGCCGGGGGAGTGGACCAGGCCAGGCGCACGGTCCGGGTCCTCGGCAAGGGGCGCAAGGAGCGCGTGGTGCCGGTCGGCCTGCCCGCCATGCGCGCCCTGGCCCGGTGGGAAGAGGAAGGACGGCCGGTCTTCGCCAACGAGCGCAGCGGCACCGCCGTCTTCCTCGGCGTCCGCGGCGGCCGGCTCGACCCGCGGAGCGCGCGCCGGATCGTGCACGCCGCGCTGCAAGCCGTCCGGTCCGCCGGCCCGCACGCGATCAGGCACACCGCCGCCACGCACCTGCTCGAGGGCGGCGCCGACCTGCGCAGCGTGCAGGAGATCCTCGGCCACGCATCGCCCGCCACCACGCAGATCTACACGCACGTCTCCGCCGAGCGCCTCAGGGCCACCTACCGTCAGGCCCACCCTCGCGCCTGACAAGCCAAGGAACAAGCCAAGGAACAAGCCAAAGAACAAGCCGAATAAGCGGAGAACGCCGGCCGGGCGCCCCGTCCGCCCCCAGTTTCAAGTAACCTTAGTAGCGGCCACTTGAGCGCGCACCGCCCGCGGTGCCCTGGAGGGGCCGTAATACGCGTGCCCGTATGCCGCGTGAACCCCACAGGGAAGCCCTCACGGGAGATCTCCGCGGGGAACGCGGACGCGCCACTCGGTCCGCCGGCCAGCACGGCCGGCTGCACGGCGCGGACGCTTAGTCATCGGGCACCAGGAAATCAACCGAGTTGCGTCACGGATCAAGCGCCAAGAACGCGAAGAACGCGAACGAAGCGCAGGCCGCGGCGCGCACCAGGGAGGAACCCCAGACTATGGCGCCCGTCGTCACCATGAAGCAGCTCCTGGAGAGCGGCGTCCACTTCGGCCACCAGACCCGGCGCTGGAACCCGAAGATGAAGCGGTACATCTTCACCGAGCGCAACGGCATCTACATCATCGACCTGCAGCAGTCGCTCTCCTACATCGACCGCGCGTACGAGTTCATCAGGGAGACGGTCGCGCACGGCGGCACGATCCTCTACATCGGCACGAAGAAGCAGGCCCAGGAGGCGATCGCCGAGCAGGCGCGCCGGGTCGGCATGCCCTACGTGAACCAGCGCTGGCTGGGCGGCATGCTCACCAACTTCTCCACCGTCTACAAGCGGCTGCAGCGGCTGAAGGAGCTCGAGGAGATCGACTTCAGCGACGTGGCCGGCTCCGGCATGACCAAGAAGGAGCTGCTCGGCCTTAAGCGCGAGCGCGACAAGCTGGACAAGACCCTGGGCGGCATCAGGGACATGGCCCGGGTGCCGAGCGCCGTCTGGGTGGTGGACACCAAGAAGGAGCACATCGCGATCAGCGAGGCGCGCAAGCTGGGCATCCCGGTGGTCGCGATCCTCGACACGAACTGCGACCCGGACGAGGTGACCTACCCGATCCCGGGTAACGACGACGCGATCCGCTCCGTGGCGCTGCTGACCCGCGTGGTCGCCGACGCGGTGGCCGACGGGCTCATCTCCCGCGCGGGCGCGGCCGACACCGACCAGAAGCCGGCCGAGGACCAGTTCACCGCCACCAGCGACGAGCCGCTGCCGGAGTGGGAGCGCGACCTGCTTGCGGGCAGCCAGGCCGCCCCCGCCACAGAGGCCGCGGAGGGCGCCGAGGAGATCCAGGAGTCCCCGGTCACCGACGAGGCCGTGGCTGACGCCGAGATCGCCGCCGCCGCCCCGGAGGCCGCCGAGACGGCCGCCGAGGCCGCCGAGGCCCCCGAGATCGCCGAGGAGGCCGCCGAGGCCCCCGAGGGTTCCGAGGTCCCTGCTGCCGTCAACGACGGCGAGTGACGTTGACCACCACTCCATAGCGAGGAAGACACACAATGGCGAATGTTTCCGCCGCTGACATCAAGAGGCTCCGGGACCTGTCCGGCGCCGGCATGATGGACTGCAAGAACGCCCTGGCCGAGTCCGACGGCAACATCGACGAGGCCATCGAGATCCTGCGCAAGAAGGGGGTCAAGGACGCGGGCAAGCGGGCCGACCGGACCGCGGCCAACGGCCTGGTGACCGCCGCGCTTGACGGCACGAGCGCGGGCGTCCTGGTCGAGGTCAACTGCGAGACCGACTTCGTGGCGAAGAACGACGGCTTCCAGGAGCTCGCCGCCAAGATCGCGAAGGCCGCGATCACGAGCAAGCCCGCCGACCGGCTCGCCCTGCTCGGCACCGTGGCGGAGAACGGCAAGACCGTCGAGCAGCTCATCGAGGACGCGAGCGCCTCCATCAAGGAGAAGCTTGAGCTCGGCCGCTATGCCCTGCTCGAAGGCGGCTACGTGGCCACCTACCTGCACAAGTCCGACCGGGACCTGCCGCCGACCATCGGCGTGCTCGTCCAGCTCGACGGGGACAACGAAGAGGTCGCCAAGGACGTCGCGCAGCAGGTCGCCGCGGCCGGCGCGCAGTACGTCACGCGTGACCAGGTGCCCGCCGACCTGGTCGAGAAGGAGCGCCGCATCGCGGAGGAGATCACCCGCGAGGAGGGCAAGCCGGAGCAGGCGATCCCGAAGATCGTCGAGGGCCGCCTCGGTGCCTTCTACAAGGACGTGGTGCTCACCGAGCAGGCGTCCGTGAAGGACCCGAAGCAGACCATCAAGGCGCTGCTCGCGGCGAACAAGGTCGACGTCAAGGCCTTCGCCCGCTTCCGCGTGGGACAGGCCTAAGAAAGCGACGCTCTGCCGTCCGGGGTCGCCCCTCGGACGGCAGAGCTGTATCCGGGTAAGGTGGTCAACGCCGCCGTCCGTGCACAGGAGCTGAGACACGATGATCGATGACACCCTCCTTGAGGCCGAGGAGAAGATGGACAAGGCCGTCACGGTCGCTCAGGAAGACTTCAGCAACATCCGCACCGGCCGGGTTACCCCCCAGGTCTTCTCGAAGGTCACCGCCGAGTACTACGGCACCCAGACGCCGCTGAACCAGCTGGCGTCCTTCCATGTGCCCGAGCCGCGGATGATCACCATTCAGCCGTACGACAAGGGCTCCATGGCTGCCATCGAGAAGGCGATCAGGAACAGCGACCTGGGCGTCAACCCGTCCAACGACGGGCAGCTCATCCGCGTGGTCTTCCCCGACCTGACCGAGGAGCGCCGCCGGGAGTACGTCAAGACCGCCCGGTCCAAGGCCGAGGACAGCCGCGTCAGCATCCGCAACATCAGGCGCCACGCCAAGGACGCGCTCGACAAGATGGTAAAGAACGCCGAGGCCGGCGAGGATGATGTCCGCCGCGCCGAGCGCGAGCTGCAGGAGCTGACCGACACCTACGTCGCGAAGATCGACGAGCTGCTCAAGCACAAGGAATCCGAGCTGCTCGAGATCTGACGGCCCGGCGCACTCCTCTATCGTCAAGTCTCGTGAGCACCGCGGACACCACCCCAGAAGACCCGGGCGGCCCGGCCAAGGCAGGCCCGGTCAACGTAGGCCCGGTCAACGCAGGCACTGCCCCGCAGGCGGAGCCGCCGCCAGGGCACCACATCAAGACGGGCCGCAACCTGCCCGTCGCGATTGGCGTCGGCGTGATCCTCGGCGGCCTGGCGCTGCTCACGCTCCTCACGGTCAAGGCGACGTTCCTCATCTACATGGGCGCCGTCCTCGCGGTCGGCCTGCACGAGCTCGCCGCCGCGCTCAAGTCCAAGGACGTCACCGTCCCGGTGATCCCGGTGGCGCTCGGCGGCGCGGCGATGCTGACCGCCGCGTACTGGGCGGCGGGCGGCGCGGTGCTCGCCATATTCGCGCTGACCGTGCTCGGGATCCTGATCTACCGCATGTTCGGCGGCACGGACCGCTACCTCGGGGACGTCGCCGCGGGCATGTTCGCGACCGCGTACCTGGCACTGCTCGGCTCATGCGTCTCGGCGATGCTCGCGCCGCCGGACGGCGGCAAGCGCGTGCTCACCTTCATCATCCTTACCATCTGCAGCGACATCGGCGGCTACTTCGCCGGCATCACGCTCACCCCGTTCACCGGCGGCCACAAGATGGCCCCGGTCATCAGCCCCAAGAAGACCTGGGAGGGCCTGGCCGGCTCCGCGCTGCTCACCGTCGTGGCCGGCGCGATCCTGCTCCCGGCGCTGCTGCACGGCCACTGGTGGCAGGGCGTCATCACCGGCATCGCCGCCGTCGCCGCCGCCGTCTTCGGTGACCTGGCCGAGTCCATGATCAAGCGTGACCTGGACGTCAAGGACATGGGCAGCCTGCTCCCGGGCCACGGCGGCATCCTGGACCGCATCGACTCCCTGCTCGCCTGCGCCCCGGTCGTCTGGCTGCTGCTCGCCCTCTTCGTCAAGTAGCCCCGCCCGCCGTCCCCGCTCCGCCCGCCGCCCCTTCCGCTTCCCGGTGGAGTGATCCGGAACGAGGGCATGCTTCGCCGCTCCGCGCATTCATGACACCTCCGCTTGTGCGGTCGCGCTGATGCGCAGTCTCACAGGTCATGGCACTTCAATTCCATAGCGCTCATGAACCTCTCAAGCGCCGCTAATTGACTATTGTCTAAATGGGAGCGTGATAGGTGAAACATGCCCCGTTCTGAATGGCCCCAATTACCCGGCGCGGACCGAAGCATGCGCGCCCATCTGGGCGCGAGCCGGAAAGCCGGTTGTTTAACCGGTCAATTTCAAGGGAGTTGTAGTCCGACCAATTGGTCAAACGGTCCGGCCAAGCAGTGCGCGGCCTCTCCGAACGGAGTCACTGGCATGTCCAGCAGATGGCTTAGGAACCTCATCATCCTGCTGTACCTGATCATCGGCGGCGTTATCGCCTGGGACCACGGCTACCTTGGCCTGAGCTGGCTGCGGCCGCTCGCCAGCGGCATCCTGGCAATCCTCCTGTGGTGGCTCATCCTCCTGGGCGTCAACCTGCACATCCACGGGTAGCGGAAAGCACCTCTGGGGGGATAACCCCCCCGTCCCCCCGGAGGACACCCGTTACTGCGCCTGCGGAGGCTGCACGATCCAGCTCCTGCCCTGCGCGGCCAGGGAGTGCACCAGGGCCGCCGAGCCGTGCTCCTTGGCGAGCTGCCGTGAGCGCTCGGTGATGGGGACGATCCACAGCCAGCGCACCGGGTCACCGTCGACCGAGAAGCCGGACAGGTCGGGCACGGGCGGCCCGGCCAGCTCAGAGGGGTCCTCGAGCAGCAGCACGCCCTCGTACCCGCCGCCGAGCGGGAAGGTCGACGGCTTGTCGTACCAGCGGATGCTGTGCCCCGGCCCGAACCAGGTAACCGAGCGCCACGGGTACCCGGCGAGCCACAGGAACACGAGCGCCGCGACACCGGGCGGCAGCGTGGTCGCGACCGCGAGCTCGATCCGCGCGTACTCGGCCGGGTCGTCGACCACCTGCTCCACGAACGGCATCCGCTGCGCGCTCATCCCGATGGAGGACAGGATGGTGAACGGCCTCCCGGGACCCGGCGGCCGCTCGGAGATCCCGATCGAGGGCCGCTTGCCCGGTGCGCCGTCCCAGTAGTGCGCGCCGGGTCCGAGCCGCGAGGTGAGGTGGCCGAGCGCGGCGGACTGGAACTGGGCCCATCCGCTCTCCGAGTTGCGCCACTTCCAGAACTCGGCGGCCCGCTCGACCCGGGGCCCCAGCCCGTCGATGGCATCGTCGAGGGCCCAGCCGAACGGGGTCTGCCCGATCACGTCCCGGCTGTACCCGGGCATGCCGCGGGCCGAGTCCGCCCAGCCGGGTATCACCGCGAGCAGGGTGCCGCGCTCGAGCAGCGCCACCCCGTCGCCCTCCTCGAACCACAGCGCCTGCAGGGTGGCGGGGTCGAGCGGCGGCCTGCCCCGCGGGTGCCTGGTCCGGCCCAGGGGCATAACGGGCGCCTGCCCCGCGTTGATCCTTTCCGGATCAGTCGTGTGCGGCGCGCGGACGTGGTTGGCTATCCAGGTGGCGGCGAGCACCGTCGTCTCGTCGCGCAGGTAAGCGGCCGTCGTGGTGCCGTCGAACTCCACCGTCAGCCGCCGCGACCCGTACGGGTTCACGCTGTCGAGCAGCGTGACCGGCTCGGGGTACGGATCTAGACCAGACAGCATAATCGCCATATTCCCACTATCGCCCGGTTTGCCCTCCGTGATCAATACCTCACGCAGAGGTAACATATCCGCGGATCAAGATCTTTATCTAGAACGGAGTCCCCGTGGCCCACCCACCCCGCCATCTCGCCGATCTCGATCTGGCCGGCCGGCGTGCGGCTGTCGCGGAACTCGGGGAGAAGCCGTTCCGGGCCGACCAGTTGTCCAGGCATTACTTCGGCCGGTACACCGATTCCCCGGCGGAGATGACCGACCTGCCGGCGGGGGTCCGCGAGATCCTCGCGAAAGAGCTGCTGCCCCGGCTGCTGACCTCCGAGCGCGAGCTCACCTGCGACAAGGGCGCGACCCGCAAGATGCTGTGGCGGCTGCACGACGGCGCGCTCGTCGAGTCCGTGCTGATGAAGTACCCGGACCGGGTCACGATGTGCGTGTCGTCGCAGGCCGGGTGCGGCATGGGCTGCCCGTTCTGCGCCACCGGGCAGGCGGGCCTGACCAGGAACCTGTCCACCGCCGAGATCGTCGCCCAGGTCGTGGCGGGGGAGCGGGCGCTCGCGCCGGAAGCCGCGCGGACCGGGCCCACGGCCACCTCGCGGGTGTCCAACATCGTCTTCATGGGCATGGGCGAGCCGCTGGCCAACTACAAGAACGTGATCGGGGCGGTCCGCCGGCTGTCGGACCCGGTGCCCGGCGGCCTGGGCATCTCGCAGCGCTCGCTCACCGTGTCCACGGTCGGCCTGGTGCCGGCGATCCGCCGCCTGACGGAAGAGCGGCTCACCGTCCGGCTCGCCGTGTCGCTGCACGCGCCGGACGACGAGGCCCGCGACGAGCTCGTCCCGGTGAACCGCCGCTGGAAGGTGGCCGAGGTGCTCGACGCGGCCTGGGACTACGCCGCGGCCACCGGCCGCCGTGTCTCCATCGAGTACGCGCTGATCAGGGACATCAACGACCAGCCGTGGCGCGCCGACCGGCTCGGCGCGCTGCTGGCCGGGCGTCTGGCCCACGTGAACCTGATCCCGCTCAACCCGACCCCCGGCTCCAAGTGGACCGCGTCCCGGCCGGGCGTGCAGGAGGAGTTCGTCAGGCGCATCGCGGAGCACGGCGTGGCGGTCACCGTGCGGGACACGCGCGGCCGTGAGATCGACGGCGCCTGCGGCCAGCTGGCGGCGACGGTGACCGGCCGCTCGGTCGGCCCCGCGCGCCGGGCCGGCACGCCGCTGCTGCCGCTCGCCTGACCTGGCCCCTGGCTTTCAGCCGCCGGCCCCGCCCCCGCCCGCCCGTGCCACCCCCCTGCTGCCCCTGGCGTAGCCGCGCGGTTCAATGTCCTGATGACGTGGTGGACGAGCCTGCGGCGGCGGGTCAGTACGGCGAGGCGCGACGCGGTCGGGCGGGCCGTGCACTGGGGCTGGCGCGAGTTCCAGCGGGCCGGCCTGGTGACCGCGGACACCCCGGCGGGCCGGGCGTTCCGGCGGTTCGGCCGCGGCTCGATCATGGCGTTCCCTCCGGGGTCGGTGTTCGGCGAGGGCAGCATCGAGGTCGGCGAGGACACGCTCATCGGTCAGCAGGTGTCCCTGTCGGCGGGCACGCTGCCCGGCCAGGACCTGTTCTCGCTGACCCTGCTCACCATCGGCGACCGGTGCGTGATCGGCCGGGGCAGCCACATCGTGGCGCACCAGTCCGTCGAGATCGGCGACGACGTGTGGACGGGCCCGTACGTCTACATCACCGACCAGAACCACGGGTACGAGGACCCCGACACCCCGATCGGCAGGCAGTTCCCGGTGAACCGGCCCGTCCGCATCGGCAGCGGCTCGTGGCTCGGCGCGGGCGCGATCGTGCTGCCCGGCGCGAGCATCGGCCGTAACGTGGTCATCGCGGCGGGCTCGGTGGTCCGCGGCACGGTGCCCGACCACTGCATGGTGGCGGGCGTGCCCGCGCGGATCGTCCGTGAGCACACCGTGGCCGGCTGGCGGCCGTCACGCGACCACGAGGCCAAGTCCCCGTTCCCGCCCGTCGGGTGACCGGGCACTGACCGGCGCTAGGACCCCTTACCGCGAAGCTCGCCCCGCAGCTCCTCGTGCACCTCGTCCCGCGCCTCGTCCGGCCGCTCCTCGCGCAGGCCGAGCCCGTCCAGGCTCTCGCGAAGCAGCGCGATGCTGCCGTCGAGCCGCGCCAGCCCGTCGGCGAGCGCGCGGGCCGCCGAGGTGCCGGAGGCACCGGAGGTCCCGGAGGCGCCTGGAGCGCCTGAGGCCAGCGCCCCAGGGACGGCGGACAGCCCGGCCGCGGCCTCCTCGACCGCCGCCAGCCGCGGCAGCAGCCCGGGCAGCAGCCCGGACAGCAGGCGCAGCTGCCGGTCCTTGAGGTACAGGTCGACGAACACGGAGACCTTCGCGCGCAGCACCCAGGGGTCGAACGGCTTGGAGATGTAGTCGACCGCGCCCGCCGCGTAGCCGCGGAAGGTGAACTCCGGCTCCGCGCCCGCGGCGGTCAGGAAGATGATCGGCACGTCCGGCGTGCGGCTGCACTCCTTGATCCGCCCGGCGGTCTCGAAGCCGTCCATGCCCGGCATGAGCACGTCGAGCAGGATCACCGCGAACTCGCCGCCTGCCGCCGCCTCCACGGCGGCCTCGCCGGACCGGACCGCGACGAGGTCCTGGCCCAGGGACGAAAGGATGGCGTCGAGCGCGAAGAGGTTCTCCGCGCGGTCATCGACGAGCAGGATCTTCGCCCGGTGCGCGACGTCAGGGCGTGCCACGTCGGTGATCCAGGCCGTGGCCACTGGAGCGCGGGGCGCGGGACATGTCGTTGTCCTCCCGGTGGCGATCTTGACGTTTACAAGTCTTTCACGCTCCCGGGGGAATTACCGCCGCAGGAGCCGCGCCACTCCGCTGACCAGCAACGTCAATATCCCGGCGGTGCAGAAGGACAAGATGGAGGCGGACATCCAGCCGGCCCTGGGAAAACCGACGTCACGGCCGAAGGTGACCCAGGTTGACGCCCACCAGGACACGTACCCGGGGTTGATGAGCTGGTAGACGACGAACCCCCCCGCCCAGGGCAGCAGCATGGCCCAGCGGGACCGGGCCGCCGCCGACAGGTCCCAGTGACGGCGAGGCACGGCGAGGTAGCCCGCGAAGTAGTCCGCGATCAGCACCGCCGACAGGGGCACGAACACCGAGCCGAGCAGGGTGAGGAAGTTCTCGTAGTCGGCGATGTTCAGCCACAGCGCGCCCGCCGTGGTCAGCGCGGTGATCACCCCGGCCAGCACCCGCCGGTCCCACAGCGGGCGCAGGTTCTGTATCGACACCGCGGTGGAGTACACGTCGGCGAACGACTGGTCGAGCTCCCGCGCGGCCAGGATCGCGAAGCCGAGCGAGCCGAGCGGCAGCGCGATGAACGCGCCGAAGATGTCGTCGGCGTTCCCGCGCGCGACGGTGACGAGCGCGAGCAGCCCGATGACGTAGCAGAGCACCTGGGTGACGCTGTAGCCGGCCAGCACCCCGGCGAACGCGGCCCGCGCGCTGCGCGAGTGCCGCGTGTAGTCGGCCGCCAGCGGCACGAACGAGATGGCGACGGCGACCACCGTGTCGGAGGCCGCCCAGTAGCCGGACCACGTCCCGTGCGTGAAGGCGGGCAGCGGGTGCCTGATGAGCTGGACGAACAGGTAGCACATCACGATCAGCACGGCGCCGGTGGCGTAGCGGCGCAGCACCCGGATGGCCCCGAGCGGCCGGATGGTCAACGCCGCGGTCGCCCCGCCGGCGATCAGCACGTACCCCCAGCGGGGCAGCGCGGGCGCCACGGTGTGCGCGGCCGTCGCGATCGTCACCAGTTCGAAGATGCCCCAGCCGAACAGCTGCAGCACGTTGACCACGGTGGGCAGGTAGGACACCCGCGTGCCGAACAGCCCGCGCAGCAGCACCATGGCCGGCGCGCCGGTCTGGGCGCCGGGTATCCCGGCGAGCGCGAGCACCAGGGTGCCGAACAGCGTGCCCGCCACGATGGCGGTCAGCGCCGCGGCGAGCGACAGCTCAGGGGTTCCCGCGCCGCCCGGCTGCAGCACGAAGATCGCGCCGGTGAAGCCGAGCAGGCTGACCCCCAGGTTGCCCCACAGGCCGAACTGGTCGAGCAGCCCGAGCGACTGCGGCACCGGCTCGGCGAGCGTCCGCCCCACCTCGGAACGGCGGTCGCCGGGGACGGTAACGAAGGTGTTCTCACTGGTGCCGGCGGAATCAGTGGTCGCGGCCACGGCAGCCTCCCTACGCCGGAATTACCCGGACAGGTTCGGACGGTCGGTGGCGCGCGGGCCGCACCGCGATTCGCGGAAACCGCGGCCAGCCACCCTCTCAGCCCGGTCAGCCCGAGCTCCCGTGTGTATTGAGTTGTGTCGATTCTAGCCACCGGTGTTACCGGTCCTCGGACACGGCCTCCTGGTCGGCGGCATCCATCTCGGCGGGCGGGCGGCCGGGCCGGCGCATGGCCCGGGCGCTGCCCGGCATCCGGCCGCTGTCGCCGAGGGCCCGCCTGAGCAGGAACTCGATCTGGGCGTTGGTGGAGCGCATCTCGTCGGCCGCCCATTTCGCGAGCGCGTCGTGGACGGCCGGGTCGAGTCGCAGCAGGATGCTCTTGCGTTCTGCCATGGCGTTACGAGTACAGCGAGCCGGTGTTCACCACTTGCTGGGTGGCCTGCTCGCTGCATAGGACGACGAGCAGGTTGGAGACCATGGCGGCCTTGCGCTCCTCGTCTAGTTCCACGACGTTCTCCTCGTCCAGGCGCTCGAGCGCCATCTTGACCATGCCGACCGCGCCCTCGACGATCTTAGACCGGGCGCCGACGACCGCGGCGGCCTGCTGCTGGCGGAGCATGGCCTGGGCGATCTCCGGCGCGTAGGAGAGCCGGGTGAGCCGGGTCTCGATGACCTCCACGCCAGCCGCCCGCACCCGGACGCCAAGCTCGGCCGACAGCTTCTGGGTGATCTCGTCGGCGTTGTCCCGCAGCGACATCACGCCCTCGGCGCCCCTGGCGTCGTACGGGTAGCTGGACGCGATGTGCCGGACGGCGGTCTCGGCCTGGATCGCGACGAAATCGAGGTAGGCGTCGACGGAGTAGGTGGCCTGCGCGGTGTCCTGCACCTGCCAGACGACCACGGCGGCGATCTCGATCGGGTTGCCGTCGGCGTCGTTCACCTTGGCCTGCGCGGTCTCCATGTTCCTGATCCGGGTGGAAACCTGGATCCGGTTGGAGAACGGGTTCACGAACTGCATCCCTGGCTCGCGGACCGTGCCCTTGTAATTGCCGAACAGCTGGACGACGTGCGCTCGCCCGGGCGCCACGATGATGATGCCGCGCCACACCAGGAAGAAGACGATGCTGAGGATGGCGCCGATCACGGCGAAGATCCCCGACGTGCCGCCCTTGTGCACCGCGGACTGCCAGAACAGTATGATCGCTCCGGCCAGTACGACGAGGTCGCCGACGATCAGCAGCGCGCCGGGGATGTACCAGGCCGAGCGCTCGCTCATCGGCTGGGCGGGGGAGTAGATCGTCGCGGCTGGGGCTTGAGTCTGGGCTGTCATGGTGCCCACCTCCGTTAAGAGATTCTCTGATACCAGTTGCCTATCATACTGATATCAGTTTTTCTTGGCAAGCCTGCCCCGGGAGCGACCGAAATCACATCAGTCACACAAACGTTATTAATTCGCTGCAATCGCACTGTTACCGTGACCTCCTTGGTAAACGGACAAAGGGGGTCACGATGGGGCGTATACGTCGAACTCGACTTGCGGTCGGCGCTGGCGGTCGCGCCGTGAGGGCGGCGCGGGCGCTGGGGATCCTCGCGGCGGCGACTGCCGCCGCGCTCGCCTCCCCGCTGAGCGCCGGCGCCTCCCCGCTGAGCGGCGGGTCAACCCTCGTCGCGTCACCAGGGGGCGCGCCGGTATCGGGTCCCAGCGGATGGGCGTGCACTTACACCAACCCGGAGTACATGATCCACAGCGGCGGGGCGACCCTGGCCGTGCAGCCGGGCGCGGTCAGGTTCACCGTCACGAGCGCCCCGTCGGGGCGGTGGAGCGATCCCTACATCACGGCCGGGTACGACGTCGGCCTCAACGCGCAGCTGTGCGACAGCCGGGTGCTGCCCGGCAGCGGCGGCAGGCACGGCTGGAGCTATGCCCTTCCGGCGCCCCTCGGCCGCACGGGCGCCATCGTGGCGTCGGTGCACGACGTGACCTCCGCCGGCTTCCGCGGTGACACCGGCTTCGACATCTGGTTCGAGCCCAGTCCCGCCATCAACACCTACAACGAGATGGCGAACCAGGGCGCCGCGGCGACGGAGATCATGATCTGGCTGAGCCACCCGGGCCTAGGGACGCAGTCGAGTAACCCCAGGTACTACCCGGTCAGGATCGACGGGCGCCAGTGGCAGGTCACCGTCCAGTCGGCGAGCGGCGGTCACGGCCGGGCCGCGGCGCACCCCAACGGGTGGAACCGGGTCAACTTCATCGCCCCCCAGGTCTCCGAGGGCACCGTCAGCGTCAAGAACCTGTTCCTCAACCCGTTCTTCAGCTACGCGGCCGCGCACGGCTGGCTGCGGGGCCGCGACTACCTGATGGCGATCGACCAGGGCGCCGAGTTCACGCACGGCACGATGCAGGTAGCGGGCTACGCCCTCACCGGCGTCAAGTAACGCTTCCCGGCCAGGCCATCACCGACCTAAGCTGGCTGGCGGCATTCCATCACCCTTAGCGGTCGCCCCGCAGCCGGGGAGTGAAGACGTCGCCGCGCAGCGCCTGCTCGATGAGCGTGACGGCCTTCGCGGCCGCGGCGAGGCGGCGGCCCTCGGTCTTGTAGGCGGCGAGCACGGCGTCGACGGCGTGCGGCGGCAGCGCCTCGCCCAGCTCGGTCCTGGCGGTGCGGTAGCCGGCCCGCGCGCCCTCGACGCAGGCCTCCGTGTGGTGCCGTGCCATCGCCGCCAGCGCCGCCGGGTGCCGTCGCAGCACGCCGTGCAGCCGGTAATCGGGCGGCACGACGTCAAGCAGCCAGGCGATCGCGGTCGCCTCGAAGTCCTCACTGCCCGGCGGATGGACTCCGGTTGGCCAGCCCGGCGGTATGTACGCAGCCATGGCCGTGATCATAACACCAGGTCGAACGACATTTCGACTCTCATCCATCTGCCATATCAGTTAGCAGTCGACCACCCAGTGAGACTTTTCACGATAGTTAGCCAGTTTCCACAGGGTCACCAGCGCGACGTGATCACCAGCGGTATCTGCGGTAAGCCCGGCGCCGCGCTGGGTCATGCGTTCTTCTGGTCGCGACGGCAGAGAAGGATGCCGCCGAGGACGGCTCCGCCGATCCCGAGGCCGGTGATGACCGCCATGCTCGACCAGTCGGGACTGGTGGCGGGGGCGGGAACCATGTGGAAGAAGACGGATGTGTCCAGTAGCCAGTGACTGGTGTGAACCACTCCGCCCGCGAACTCGATGAGGAACGACCAGGCCAGGTATCCGTAGACAACCGTCGAGGTCCGCCTCGGCCACCCGCCGAGCACCAGCGCGCCGAGGCCGAGGAGGAAAAGCCCGGGCGGGACGACGTTCAGGCCGGCTGTCAGCAGCGACCAGAAAGGGACCCCGCTGTGCTGGCTGGCGGTGCCCGCCCAGGCCCCGATCCCAGCCAGCAGGCCGGCTGCAAGGACCAGAAGGGAGGAGAGTCCCAGCCGTCCGGCGAACCACGACGTCCGGCTCACGGGACGGACAAGCAGGTTCTCCAGGTAACCGTCGGCCTCCTCGGTCCGCATCGCGGTGATCTGGCCGGCCGAGATCAGCGCGATCAGGAGCGCGAGGATCAGGAATGTCAGGCCAAGATCGTCCGCCACGATTGAGCCGTGCCCGCCGAGCCGTCCGATCGCCTGGCTGATCCCTTGCGAGCCGGTGGCGTCCTTGGCGGACGACTCGGCCGTGGTTCCGATGAGCACGGCGAAAACAGCGACTGCGAACAGCCAGCCAAGTGCGGCCGGCCGCATCAGGCGCACGGCCAGGCCCGCGGAGCCGCCAAGCAGGGCAAGATGCGGTCTTGACGAGTCGCGTCCGGGCCACGAGGCGGCCCCGGCGTCGCGGGTGCCGGCCAGGTGCAGCGTCACTGCGGTGACGGCAATCAGCAAGACGAGGACGGGAAGCAGTGCCACCGGGTCCGGGTTGGTTAGGGGCCTGCTTTCCTCGACCCAGCCGAGCGGGCTCAGCCACACCAGCCAGTGCAGGCCCTGGTTCGTGTCAGCCACCATGCGCAGGGCATACGCCAGGCCGAAGACGACCCCGGCCATGGCCGCGGCGCGCCGGCGCGTGCTGGCCAGCTGGCTGGCTAGCGTGCCGATGGCGAGGAACATGGCGGCCGCTGCCACGAGCGTGACTGAGAAGTACAGGCACTGGCCGAGACTGAATCCGGCCGACGGGGACCGTCCGGTGACAATCACCCCGAGCGCCGTCAGCGCGAACAAGGCCAGCAGCCCGGCGCCGAGGCCTGCGAGGGCCTGGCCCGCGGCGCGCCGGCGTGTGGTCTGGCCGGCCAGGAGCAGATCGTGGCGCCCGGCTTCCTCCTCGCCGCGCATGAGGCGGGTGGCCGTGAGCAGGCCCCAGATCGAGCCGAGGACGCTCAAGATGCCGACGAAGCGCCAGTCGGCGAAGCCGGCGACCGTGTTGACGGCGCGCTCCGACCCGAGGAGCGCGTTCATGGCGGTGTTCGACCCGTACGCGCGCGCAAGCGCGTCCCGCGACGCCTGGGTCTTATAGGTGGAAATATATGCGCGCGTCTGGACGACGATGAAGAAGCCGAATACCAGGCCCCACAAAGCGCCCGACCGGGCGGCGCGGCGCGCGACCTGACGGGCGAGGACGGTGCCCGGGTAGCGGCCTGCGGCGGCGAGCTCGCGTGGCGGCTTCTCGAGCAGCTGGCCGGTCATGACCGGCCCATGCCGGCCGGTGCGGCTCCGGTCAGGACCGGTGCCGCGCCATCGGGCCCGTACTGGGCCAGGAACAGTTCTTCGAGCGAGGGCTCACGGCTGAGCAGTCCGCGCACCCCGGTACGGGCCAGGGCCTCGACGAGCGGCTCGATCGTCCCCTGGACTTCAAGATGGACATGGCGGCCGTCCACCACGGCTCGCATAACGCCCGCCACCCCGGTCAGGTCGGGGGGCACGCCATCGAACGTGGCCTCGACGGTCAACGCCGACAGATGCCGCATCTCAGCCAGCGTCCCCATCTCGACCAGGCGACCCTCGCGCAGGATGCCCACCCGGTCGCACAGGGCCTCGACCTCACTCAGGATGTGCGACGACAAGAACACCGTCTGCCCGGCATCGCGTGCCTCGGCCACGCTGTGGCGGAACGCCTGTTCCATGAGCGGGTCGAGCCCGCTGGTGGGTTCATCCAGCACGAGCAGGTCAGGGCGCGTCATCAAGGCGGCGATGAGCAGTATCTTCTGCTTGTTGCCCTTGGAGTAAGCCCGCACTTTCTTGGACGGGTCAAGCTCGAACCGCTGGATCAGCTCGTCGCGGTACGCGGCGTCGACCCGGCCCTGGACCCGCCCCAGCAGGTGAATCGTCTCGAACCCGGTGAGCGAGGGCCACAGGCTGGCCTCGCCGGGGACGTAAGCGAGCCGCCGGTGTGCCTGCACGGTCTGGCGCTGGCAGTCGAGCCCGAAGATCTCTGCCCGCCCCGCTGTCGGCCGGGCCAGCCCAAGGAGCAGGCGGATGGTGGTGGTCTTCCCGGCGCCGTTAGGCCCCAGGTAGCCGACGACCTCGCCCTGGGCGACCTCGAGGTCGAGGCCGATCAGGGCATCGGCGGAGCCGTAGCGCTTGGACAGTCCTTCGGTGCGGATGGCCGGAATACCCATGAATCCAACTTCGCTAGTTTCCCAGAAGCCCGGGATGCCGGGAGCCGGAGCAGCCTTAGCCGGTGGGTTCGCGGTGAACCGCGCGATATCGCGACTTTTTGTTGCGATAATGTCATAGTGGCATAGGCCGGCCAGGAACGCAACAAGGAGTTGCAATGACGACGCAATCCGCTCCAGCAGGCCGCGCCCGGCCGGCCGGGCGCGGCCCGAAGGTCCGTGCCGCAGTCCTCGCCGCGACGCTCGCCGAACTGGCCGAGAACGGCTACGCGGCCGTGACCGTCGACAACGTGGCGCGGCGCTCCGGCGTTCACAAGACCACGATCTACCGTCGCTGGAAAGACCGCGAAGGCCTAGTCGCCGACGCGGTGGCCGAACGCGCCGGCACGGCGAAAATGCCCTTCCCCGACACCGGCGACATCGACGCCGATCTTCTCAGGCTCGCACGGATGACCGTCGCGTTCCTGACCAGCCCGGCGGGCGGGACCATCGCCGCCGCGTCGACGTCCGATGCCGGCCGGATACCGGAGGTCGCCGGCGCGAAGCGCCGCTTTTTCGAGGCCCTCTTCCGGCAAGCTGAGCCGGTCGTCTCCGGCGCCATCGCCCGTGGCGAGCTTCCCGCCGACACCGATCCAGCCGAGCTGGTCAGAACCCTTCTCGCGCCGATCTACCTGCGGCTCCTGGTCACCGCCGAGCCGATCGACAGAACCACCGCCGACAACGCCGCCAAGGTGGCGCTCGCCGCCGCCCGGGCCGGCGCACTCAGGTCAGACCCAGCATGATCTGAGTCAGGCCTTGCGCATGCGGGTGAAGCTGGCGGTGCCGTCGAGGGTAATGCCGCCGTTGGCCTGCATCCGCTCAAGTCCCGCGAACAGCCGGGCGCGGAATTCGCCGGCCAGGTCAGGGCCGAGGGAGTCGATGTATCCGCGGAACCCGTGGGACATGCTCCAGTCCCAGTAGTGCTGCGGGTCGGCAGCGGGCGCGGCGGCGGGGTGAACGGGTCGGGTCTTCGCGCCAGCCCGAGTATCAAATTTTTCTGACCAGTCAGTCTAAGATGTTGATCGAGGCCCAGGCGCCGTGCTACAAGGCAGGCAGCC
>Ga0265338_10000726_pt1 | contig 56154 bp, 46 predicted proteins | sample 42126metaG_FD_193579 | JGI IMG/M metagenome (GOLD analysis project Ga0265338, IMG submission 193579) | Rhizosphere microbial communities from Carex aquatilis grown in University of Washington, Seatle, WA, United States - 4-21-26 metaG | ecosystem: Host-associated > Plants > Roots > Rhizosphere... | reverse complement strand
CCCAATGACGACGAAATTTCGTCCGTCCCCGACCTGAACCACATCATCCAGCTGCCGTGGCAAAGGGAAGTCGCTTGGATGCCGGCCGACAACGCGTTTCACGGCAAACCTTATCCGCTCAACTCGCGCGTGCTGCTCAAGAATGTCCTGGCCGAAGCCGCGAAGATGAATTTTACGTTCAATCTCGGCATTGAATGCGAAATTTATGTGCTGAAGCAGGACGAGCAGGGGAGGTTGGTCGTGCCCAACCATGATGACAACCTCGAGAAGAGTTGTTACGACGTGAAGCGTTTCCTCGACGTGTTTCCCTGGCTCGATGACATGGCCTCGACGATGAACGGTCTCGGCTGGGATATTTATTCGTTCGACCACGAAGACGGCAATTCGCAGTTCGAATTCGACTTCAAATACGCGGATGCGTTGACGATGGCCGATCGCTACACCTTTTTCCGTTACATGGCCAAGATCATCGCCGCGAAACACGGACTGCTGGCGACGTTCATGCCGAAGCCGTTCGCGGATAAAACCGGCAACGGCGCGCATTTTAACATGTCGCTGGCGGACGCGAAGACGGGCAAAAATCTTTTTGCCATAAAGCCCGAGGAAGATCCGCGCGGCCTCGGTTTGTCGCCGCTCGGTTATTCCTTCGTGGCGGGAATTCTCCGGCATGGGCGCGCGTTGTGCGCCGTGCTCGCGCCCACGGTGAACAGTTACAAGCGTCTCATCCGGCGCGGGGCGATGAGTTATTATTCCTGGGCGCCGGTATTCAATTCGTTCGGCACGAATAACCGCACGAATTCCGTCCGGATCCCGATGGGCGGCGGTCGTTGCGAAAGCCGCAATGCGGATTCCTCCTGCAATCCCTATCTCGCCGCCGCGCTGGTGTTGGCGGCCGGATTGGAGGGCGTGCGGGAACAACTTGACCCCGGCAATCCGCATCACGAGAACCTTTACGAACTTTCACCGGCGGAACTGGAAAAAATCGGCGTGCAGGAATTGCCGCGCACGCTGGGTGAGGCGGTGGATGCTTTCGCCGCGGATCCGTTCATTGAAAAGATTATCGGGAAGGAATTGAAGGACGAATTTATCCGGTACAAACGGGAGGAGTGGACTGAGTATCACCAGACGGTGAGCCAGTGGGAAATCGATCGTTACGCGCGGCTATTCTAAAAATCAAAACAACCAAGAAAGGAAAACCAAATGAAAACAAAAACACTATTGGCGGCGGGCCTGCTCGGGCTGATGAGCCTGGGCGCGGTCACCGCGGCTCCCATTAAAATCGGTTACAGCGACTGGCCGGGTTACACGGTCATGGAAATTGCCAAACAAAAGGGCTGGTTCAAGGATGCCGGATTGGACGTGGAAATGGTCTGGTTTGAGTATTCGCCGTCCATTGATGCGTTCGCGGCGGGTAAAATCGACGCGGACATGATCGTGGCCGGCGACGACATGGTGACCGGCGCCAGCGGCGCGAAGAGTAAAATCGTTTGCCTCGCGGATTACAGCGAAGGCAGCGACATGATCGTCGGCGCTCCCGGCGTTGAATCCATCAAGGATTTGAAAGGAAAGAAGGTCGGCGTCGAACTCACGCTGGTCGAACACGAACTCCTGCTGCAGGCGCTGAAGGTCAACGGCCTGAGCCAATCCGACGTGACACTGGTGGGCACCGCGACGGACAAGACGCCGCAAGCGCTGGCATCCGGACAGGTTTCGGCGGTTGGCGCGTGGTATCCGATTTCCGGCCAGGCGTTGAAGACCGTTCCCGGCTCAAAAAAGCTGTTCACCAGCGCGGACGCCAAAGGCCTGATCTTCGACGTCATTGCCGTGAACCCGAAGAGCTATGGCGCGCAAAAAGAGGATTGGGCGAAGATCACCGCGATCTATTACAAGTGCGTGGATTATTTGAAGGATCCGAAGACGATGGATGACGCCGTGAAAATCATGTCCGCCAAAGTCGGAGCGGATCCGGCGGAATACGCCAAAAACCTTCCGGGCACGCATTTCCTGACCATCGCCGAAGCCAAGACGGCGTTGAAGAAAAGCCACGACATGCTCTCGATCTACGGCTCGATGGAATTGAGCGATAAATTCTATCTCGAGAACAAGGTGTATAAGGCCTCGCAAAAGCCGGCGGATTATATCGTGCCGGGAATTATCAATGGGTTGAAGTAGCGGCGGTAAATGGCGGCGGTCATAGACCGCCGCTACCAGAAAACTATGGCGCATCACGACTGGCTCGGATTGAAAAGCGAATTGCCGCACCGGCGGAAGGTTCTGCTCACGGTGCTGTCGTTCCTCGTTCCGCTCGCGGTGTGGTGCGCGCTGAGTTATATCCCGGCGCTCTGGCATCCGCTGGTGCACGTGACGAGTGTAGGCAGTGTGGATTATTTCGTCACGGACATGGATGTGCCGCGCGCGACTTTCGACCTGGAAACGGCGAAAGCGCGCGCGGCGGGCCAGGAAGTGCCGCAGGGCTACCTGGTCAATCCGGTTTACCTGCCCGCGCCGCACCAGGTGGTGCGCGCATTTTACACCGCGTTCAAAACGCCGCCGCGATTGCAAAATGAGCCGTGGCTCCACGAAAGCCTTGGCCATAGCATCCGAACCATCTTCCTGGGTTTTGTCATCTCGTCGATTTTCGGCGTGCCACTGGGAATATTATGCGGTTCGTACCGGTTTTTTGCCAAATTGCAGGAACCATTCATCGAATTTTTCCGCTACCTCCCGGCGCCCGCGTTCGGCGCGTTGTGCGTGGCGATCCTGGGAATTGATGACGCGCCGAAGATTGCGATTATTTTTATTGGCACATTTTTCCAGCAAGTGCTCGTCATCGGCAACACCGTGCGCAAAGTGGACCCGGCGTTGCTCGAAGCGGCGCAGACGCTCGGCGCGCGCGGCTTGAGGTTGATGACGCGCGTGATTATTCCCGCGTCCATCACGGATATTTACACCGACATGCGCATCCTGCTCGGTTGGGCGTGGACGTATCTCATCGTCGCCGAAGTTGTCGGCACGATGTCCGGCATCACGCTCTTCATCAATCAACAGGCGCGTTACCGCAATTTCGACAACGTCTACGCCGCCATTGCGATGATCGGCATCATCGGGCTGTCGACCGATATGTTTCTCGCGTGGCTCGGCACGGTTTTATTTCCGTGGAAACGCCGGGCGCGCGCCGGATCGGGCAAGTGGAAGTGGCTGGCAAAATTGATGTCGAAATCGGAGGTGCGGGCCATTCCCGATCCCGAACCGGTGAAAGCCGTGGAAGAAAAACCAACCGCTGAATTGAATGTCGCCCAATGAATTAAAACTTCCGGATTACCGCGAGCAATCGCCGGCCGTCACGGCGCGGTTTGGGCGCATCCGGCAGCGCCCGGTCATTTTGAGCGTGCGGGAATTGAAGAAAAGTTTTGGCTCCAATGGCGACACGCATACGGTGTTCGATCGCGTCTCGCTGGACATTCATCGGCGCGAATTCATTTGTGTGGTGGGCGCATCCGGCTTCGGCAAATCCACGCTCGCGCGGATCGTCGCCGGCCTCGACGAAGCCACGGGCGGGGAAATTTTGCTGGATGAAAAGCCGGTGAATGGTCCCGGGCCGGATCGCGGGATGGTTTTCCAGGGATACACGCTGTTCCCGTGGCTGTCGGTCCGCAGCAATGTGATGTTTGGCTTGAAGATGCATGGAAAGGACGACAACACGGCGAAAGCCGAGGCGCGGCAATGGCTCGACATGGTCGGCCTGGCGAAATTTGAAAATCTTTATCCGCACGAACTTTCCGGCGGCATGAAACAACGTGTGGCCATTGCGCGTGCCCTGGCGAACAATCCGCGCATCCTGATTATGGATGAACCGTTTGCCGCGCTGGACGCGCAAACGCGGTGCCAGATGCAATCCTATCTGCTCCAGATTTGGAAAAAGGTGGACGCGACCATTTTGTTTATCACGCACGACCTCGACGAAGCGGCGTATCTCTCCGACCGGATTCTGGTCATGGGCGCCAACCCGGGCCGGGTCGTGGAGTTCATCGAAAATCCAGTGCCGCGCCCGCGCAGCGATGCGCAATTTCTTTCGGCGGAATTTCTCGCGCTGAAGAAGCGGCTCGAGGAACACATTCATCCGCCGTCGGAAGTGGCCGAGAAATTGCCGATGATCAAACTCACGGAGGCTGGCGATGAAGTGGAATGAGCGAACCTCGCGGAAATTTGGTCGCTGCAAAGGGGGGCCGGTATGAAGGGTGTTGGCACTCGCTTCTTGCCGCCGCCCCGTTTTATCTGGCCGGGCGAGCATCAGTGCGCCGCGATGCTCTGCTTTGATGTGGACGGCGAAACCACGGCTCTTTCGGAAGACCCGGCGCTGGCCAGCCGCCGGACGTTGATGTCCCAATGCGAATACGGTCCGCGCATTGGCGTGCCGCGCCTGCTAGGTCTACTCGCGCATCTTGAAGTCCCGGCCACTTTTTTTGTGCCCGGCTACATCGCCGAACATCATCCGCGCATGATCGAGGCGATCGTTGCCGGCGGCCACGAAATCGGGTTGCACGGTTACCTTCACGAAAAACTGGCTTATCTCACCGAGCCGGAAGAGGAAGCGATTCTCGAACGGAGCATCGAGATTCTCACGCGGCTGACGGGCTCGCGGCCAGCCGGTTTCCGCGCGCCGTGGTTTGAGATCAATCCCTGGACGCCCGCCTTGCTGGCGCGCCAGGAAGTCAATTATTGCGCGAGCGAGATGGGCGATGATGTCCCGTATTTTCACGAAAACGGGCTGGTGGAAATTCCCGGCCAGTGGATGCTCGAGGATTGGGAGCAATTCGCGTTTAACGCTGATCCCGCGTGGGGTTTCGTGCCGGAGAACTGCGAGAAAGTCTTCGATCTGTGGTGGCGCGAATTCGAAGCGATGCACGACCTGGGCTGCTGCTTTGCCCTGACGCTGCACCCGTGGCTGAGCGGTCGGCCGTCACGCGTGCGCCTGCTCGAGCGGTTGGTGAATTCCATGCGGGAAAAAGGCGCGGTATGGTTCGCGCGGGGAAACGAGATCGCGAGTTATTTCCGCGCACATCCCGAAGCCCGGCGCGAGATTGATTTCGATATGGCCGGCAACTCCAGCCTCGTCAAAACATGAGCTCCACCGCTTTTCAATGGAAGCCTACTTTCGAGCCGCTCGCTTTTGCGCGGCAACTTAGCATGCGCACCGCCCAGGCTCCCCTTTCGGTGGCGGAAATCCAGGGGGGCATTTGCGGGGCGGCCGCCCGTCCGCTTAGCCGCGCCACGACTCTCCCGGCACAGGCGTACACCGGCGAGGATTTTTTTGCTTGGGAATTGGATAATATTTTGCGTCCCGGCTGGCAATGCGTCGCGCACGTTTCGCAGATCCCCGACACCGGCGATTTCCTCAATCTGGATTTGCTGGGCGAACCGCTGATTGTCGTTCGCGCCAAGGACAATTCCATCCGGGTTCTCTCGCGGGTATGTCCACATCGTTCCATGGACATTATGCCCGAGGGTTTCGGCTACGAAGGTCACGGGCCCGCCGAGGCGCGCGCGGGCCAATCGGGTTGCGGCCATACGCGGCTGTTCCTTTGCCCGTATCACGCCTGGACGTTCGAGTTGGACGGCAACCTGAAAGCGTGTCCCGAGATGCATGAAGCCGAGGATTTTTCCCGTGACGACTATTTCCTCAAACCGTTTCGGTCGGAAATCTGGCAGGGATTCATTTTCGTGAATCTTGATGGCAACGCGCCGCCGCTGGCGAATGGCCCGCAGGAAATGGCCGGGGATCTCGCCGCGTTTCGTTTGGACAAAATGAAACTCGTCATCGCGCGCGAGTGGGATTGCCCGTTCAATTGGAAGGTGCTCGTGGAGAATTTCATGGAGAGCTACCACCATCTCGGCATTCACCATAAAACGCTCCAGCCGATGATGCCCGCGCGCGACACCTGGACGGAAGGGGAGCGCCGCCATTACGTGCGCTCGCACCTGCCTTACAAGGATTCCGTGCGCGAAGCTTATCGCGAGTTTGAGGCCAGTGGAGATTTTTCAGAGGCATTGCCGCCGCTTCCGGGTTTGAACGACATGCAGAAATCCGAATGGGGATTGTTTCTCATTCACCCCACGTTTCTGCTGGCGACGGCGCCGGACCGCGTGATTTGGTATCGTCTTCAACCGCTCGGACCGGACCGGTTGAAACTGCTGACCACGACGCTCGTCGCGCCGGAAGCGATGGCGCTTCCGAACTTTGAGAAACTGCGCGCGCTAACCGCCGATCAACTCACCGCGTTTCACCTGGAGGACATGGAAGTCTGCACCGCCGTGCAACGCGGATTTTACGCGACCGGCTGGCAACCGGGCCGGCTCAGCCATCTCGAAATGCCGGTCTGGCTCTTTCACCGGTTTCTCGCGGCGCGCATTCGCAACCTCTGGCCGACCGACGACGGCCATCCGGCCCCGAGCCAAAGACCTCGCGAATCATTCGCAGGAAGCGGAACGGCCCCATGACGTGTGAAATTCCAACACGTTCTCGCAGCGGCCGACGTGCGGAGGCTCGCACTTCTCTCGCCAGTGAAATACGCGACGGCGATGATTTTCCCCTGATGGTGGAATTGCCCCCCGGCAAATTCATCATGGGCGAAACTGAGGGTGATAAATTTGCCAACGACACGGAACGCCCCGCGCACACCGTTAAACTCCCGGTTCCTTTCGCATTGGGAAAATTTCCGGTGACCGTCCGCGAGTATCAAAAATTTCAAAGCAATCGTTCAACCCAGGAAACGGAAGGGTTGCCGGTTGTTCGGGTAACCTGGGAGGAGTCCGTCGCCTACTGTGATTGGTTGAGCGAACAAACGGGGCGGGAATATCGGTTGCCGAGCGAAGCCGAATGGGAATTTGCCTGCCGCGCCGGTTCGCGAGCGCCTTTCGCGTGCGGACACGAAATTTCCATGACCGATGCGAATTATCTTTACGACGAAAACGGCACGCGCGTCGGAGTCGGTCATCGCACGCCGGTCGGCTGTTTTTCTCCGAACCGTTTCGGTCTTCACGACCTGCACGGCAACGTTTGCGAATGGGTTGCCGACTCGTGGCATGCCAACTACCTCGGCGCCCCCGCGGACGGGACCGCCTGGATTTCTGCTGGAGACATGCGCCGCGTTATTCGTGGCGGCGCGTGGGATTACATGCCGCGCCTCTTGCGCAGTTCCTGGCGCGATTGGCGTTTGGCAACTCAACACGCTGACAACATCGGCTTCCGCGTCGCAACCGGCGATTTAAAGCAGGCGCCCGCCCGATGAGCATGAAGCTTCAAATGTTCAAAACGCTATGGGGCCATACCGGCGGTCTCGACGCGGCAATTGTCGCTTGCGAAAACTGCGGGTATGACGGCATCGAAGGTCCGCCGCCGGCCACCGCCGCGGAACGAAACGAATTGCGAAGCAAGCTGAACGCACACGGCCTGGGCTATCTCGCGGAGATTTGCACCGCGGGCAGTTACGTGCCGGTGCGGCAGGCGTCGGTATCGGAACACCTCGAGTCTCTGCGCCGCCAGGCCCGGACCGCTTTGGAATGTCATCCGATGTTCTTAACCATCATCGCCGGATGCGATGCCTGGAGCATTGGGCAAAGCGTGGATTTCTTCGGCGCCGCCATGGCCGAGATTGGCAAGTCGGGCGTCACGGCCAGTTTCGAAACACATCGCAGCCGTTCGTTTTTCAATCCATGGATCACGCGTGATATTTTGCGCCAGCTTCCCCCGCTCAAATTGACCTGTGATTTTTCCCATTGGTGCGTCGTTTGCGAACGGTTGATCGATACCGAGCCGGATATCATCGCGTTGTGCGCTGAACGCGCGCACCATGTCCACGCGCGCGTCGGCTACGATCAGGGCGCCCAGGTGCCGCATCCGGCCGCGCCGGAATATCGTGCAGCCCTCGAAGCGCATGAGCGCTGGTGGACGCAAATCTGGCGCAGCCAGTTGGAGCGCGGCGCCGCCGTCAGCACCATGACGCCGGAATTTGGCCCTGACGGGTATTTGCATTGCCTTCCGTTCACCGGCGAACCTGTTGCGGATCTGGAGCAGGTCAACAACTGGATGGCGGAACGTCAGCGACTCCGTTTTGCCGAGTGGCAGGGCGCGGAATATCCCCTAAACCCCGCCATGGCGGCGAACTGAAATGGCAACCCTCTTTCGCTGGCTTAGCACAATTTTTTTTGTTTCGGCCATCGGCGCGATGGTCACGCTGCTCGTGTCCGATGCCTTGAATGCGCTCACGGCGACCCCGGTGCACCGTTGCGCCGGCGCACTGGCATTCATGCTGATAGGCTTGTCTTACGTGGCGCTGCAAATCAGTTTGCGGCGGCCGCGCAGCGAAAAGCTTAAGGCGATTTTGCTAGGAATCGCTTTTCTGTTTTGGGGGTCCGGGCAATTTCTCCCACCCAGCCTTTTTGCGACGGCCATGGACAGCGCGGTCGTCGTTATTTTCGTGGTCGATTTAAGTCTGATAATCATCGAAAATCTGAAACGCAATCATTATGAATAACATTGCCGTGAATCACTCCTCCGCGCTGCTGATCGTGGCGGCCGGAATCGGCGCCGGTCTCGTTCACGTTTTTTCGGGTCCGGATCATCTCGCGGCGATTGCGCCCCTGGCGATGAAACGCCAGCGCGGCGCCTGGCTGACCGGGTTGCGGTGGGGGATGGGCCACGCCTCGGGTGTGGTTTTTGTGGGAATTCTTTCGCTGATCCTGCGGGGCGTCCTGCCGGTGGACTTGATTTCGAATTGGAGCGATCGCCTGGTCGGCGCGCTCTTAATCGGGATCGGCTTTTGGACGTTGCGCAAAGCATTGCTCATCCATACGCATGCGCACGAACACGAAGGTGAAGCGCATGAGCACATTCACATTCACCGTCGCGACGCGGCGAAGGTTCACCCGGTCAAACGCCATCTGCACACGCACGCAGCGTTTGGGATCGGAACCCTGCATGGGCTGTCCGGCAGCGCGCATTTCCTCGCCATCATCCCGGCGCTGGCCATGCCCACCACCACTCTCGCGATCGTCTATCTTGGTTGTTACGGCGCGGGCACGGTCGTGGCCATGATCCTGTTCGCCTCGGTGATCAATTCACTTTCCGTGCGATTCGCGGGCACGGCGAAAGTCTACCGCGGGTTTCTGTTTGCGTGTTCCGGGGTGGCGGTGACGGTGGGCTGCATCTGGCTGTTCGGATTTGGTTTTTGAACGCGGTTGCCTTCTCGAATGAAAACCGATTTGCCGCTAAAGAACGCAGAGACCGCCAAGCCGGAAACAGCTTGGAGTGTTTTGCGTCCCCTGGCGGCTGATCATTTTGAAGCGGAGCCGAGGGGGCGCGCCCATCTGGAAGTGGAGCTTGTCTTTGGCGAAAGCACGGTGACTTCCTCGTGCGCCACCAGCCCATTGAAACTGCTCACGCCGTGTTCGCGAGGCAAAAGCGTTTGGGCCTACGCGAGTAATTTTGGCGGCGGACTCGTGGCCGGTGATGAAACGCGGTTCGATTTGCGGATTGGCGTCGGAGCGCGATGTTTTCTCGGGACACAGGCGTCGACCAAGGTTTATCGCAATCCGGCGCAACTTCCGTGTTCGCACACGACGCAGGCGAAGCTGGAGAGCGGGTCGTTGTTGGTTTTCGCGCCTGATGCGGTCCAGGCTTTTGCGGGCTCGAGCTACCGGCAGCGCCAGGAATTTCATCTCGCCAACGAGGCGGGTTTGGTGTTGCTGGATTGGTTCACCTCAGGCCGGGCCGCGCGCGGCGAGCGCTGGGCGTTCGATAATTTCCAAAGCCGCAACGATGTCTTCGTCGACGGTCAACGGGTCTTTGTGGATTCAATCCTGTTAAATGCGGACGCTGGCGTCATTGCGTCACCGCATCGGGTGGGGCGGTTCAATTGTTTTGCGATGCTGCTGATCGTGGGCCAACCGTTGGGTGAAGCGGCGGCGGCGCTGGCAGCGGAAATTTCCGCGCGCCCGGTGGAGCGCGCCGCCCCGTTGCTTTGCAGCGCCAGTCCCGTACAGCAGGGCACTGTGTTTCGCGTCGCCGGCGAGGATGTCGAGAGCGTGAGCCGGGAATTGAAGCGGCAGCTGGGCTTCCTCACTGATTTTCTGGGCGACGATCCGTGGGCGAGAAAGTGGTAGCGACAATTCCACCTATTTAACAATTTTACGACCTCATGCACCTGACTCCGCGAGAAATTGAAAAGTTGATGTTGCACAACGCGGGTTTTCTCGCGCAGAAACGCCTGGCGCGCGGCCTGCGCCTGAATCACCCGGAAGCGGTGGCGTTGATCGCCGCGCAATTGCTGGAATTCATCCGCGATGGCAAAAGCGTGGCGGAGCTGATGAATCTCGGCCGCAAATTTCTCGGACGAAACCAGGTGATGTCCGGCGTGCCGGAAATGATTTACGACGTGCAGGTGGAAGGCACTTTTCCCGACGGTTCCAAACTCGTCACCGTCCATCATCCGATCGCGAGCGAAAACGGGAATCTCGCGCTGGCGTTGCAGGGGAGTTTTCTGCCGGTGCCGGACATTTCGATTTTTAAACCGGTGGGCAATGAAGCTGAACCCGGCGCGGTGGAGGTGCGCGAGGGTGAAATCGAACTCAACACCGGTCGCGCCACTGCCGAGGTGCGCGTGACGAATCTTGGCGATCGTCCCATCCAGGTGGGGAGTCATTATCATTTTATCGAGACCAACGCCGCGCTGAAGTTTAACCGGAGTGTCGCTTATGGGAAACGACTGGATATTCCGGCAGGCACGGCGGTGCGATTCGAGCCCGGCGAAAGCAAGACGGTTAAGCTGGTGGAGATTGCGGGCAAAAAGGTGATTCGCGGCGGAAATAATCTGGCGAGCGGGAAAGTGTCCGCCGTTGGAAAGAAAGTCGCGTTGAAAAAAGTGAAGGTGAAAGGTTTTGCGCACGATGAGTCGTAAGAAGATCGCGATAGCGTCCTGGAGTGCGGTATTAAGCCGCCAGTAGGAATTTTCCGAATTGAGACAGATAAAATGGAGACAGGCAGGATGCCTGTCCTACGAAAAATATGCATAAAATGAAACGGCGGCATTATGCCGATATGTTTGGTCCAACGACCGGGGATAAGGTTCGCCTCGGCGATACTTCGCTCGTGCTCGAAGTCGAAAAGGATTTCACCGTTTACGGCGATGAATGCAAATTTGGCGGCGGCAAAGTCATCCGCGAGGGCATGGGCCAGGCTGCCGGCGTGGGCGATAAAGACGCGCTCGATTGCGTGATTACGAACGCGCTGGTGGTGGATTGGAGCGGCATTTACAAGGCCGATATCGGAATCAAAAACGGGCTCATCAGCGGCATTGGCAAAGCCGGGAATCCCGACGTCATGGCCGGCGTGACCAGGAACATGATCGTCGGTGTCACCACCGAGGTCATCGCGGGTGAGGGGTTGATCCTGACCGCGGGCGGTCTCGATACGCATATTCATTTTATTTGTCCGCAGCAGGCGCACGAAGCCATCGCGGCCGGGCTCACCACCATGGTTGGCGGGGGAACCGGTCCAGCGGTTGGGACCTGCGCCACCACTTGCACGCCGGGCTCGTTCAACATGCGGATGATGCTCCAGGCCGTGGATGATTTGCCGCTCAATTTCGGTTTCACCGGCAAGGGCAACACCGCCATGCCTGCCGGTTTGCGCGAGCAGATCCAGGCCGGCGCGATTGGTTTAAAACTTCATGAAGATTGGGGCACGACGCCGGCGGCTATCGATTGTTGCCTCGGTATGGCGGATGAACTCGATGTGCAAGTGACGATTCACACGGATACGTTGAATGAATCCACTTTTGTGGAGGGCACGATTGCGGCGTTCAAAGGCCGCACGATTCACACGTATCATTCCGAAGGCGCGGGCGGGGGGCACGCGCCGGACATCATCCGCATTTGCGGGGAGCCGAATGTGCTCCCGAGTTCCACGAATCCCACGCGGCCTTACACGGTCAACACGATTGATGAACATCTCGATATGCTGATGGTGTGCCATCATCTCGACGCGAATTTGCCGGAGGACGTGGCGTTCGCCGAAAGCCGCATTCGCGGCGAGACCATCGCGGCGGAGGATATTCTGCACGATCTCGGTGCGATCAGCATGATGAGTTCGGATTCGCAAGCGATGGGGCGCATTGGCGAAGTCATCGCGCGCTCGTGGCAAACCGCTGACAAAATGAAAAAGCAGCGGGGGCGGTTGCCGGAGGAAAAGGGCGACAACGATAACCTGCGCATCAAACGTTATCTTTCGAAATACACGATCAACCCGGCGCTGGCTCATGGGATGGGACATCTCATCGGCTCGATTGAAGTCGGCAAACTCGCCGATCTGGTGTTGTGGAAGCCCGCGTTTTTTGGCGCCAAGCCTGAGATGGTCATTAAAGGCGGGGTCATTGCCTGGGCGCAAATGGGCGATCCCAACGCGAGCATCCCGACGCCCCAGCCGGTTTTTATGCGCCCGATGTTCGGCAGTTTCGGCAAAGCGACCGGTCCGTGTTCCATTGCGTTCGTGAGCCAGCTTTGCAAAAGCAAAAATGTCGCGAAAAATTACGGGATCAGCAAACGCATCGAGGCCGTGAAAGGCTGCCGCAAAATCACCAAGCGCGATTTGAAATGGAATAACGCGCTGCCGAAAATCACGGTGGACCCGGAAACCTACGAGGTTCGCGCCGACGGCGAATTGCTCACGTGCGAACCGGCGAAAGTGCTGCCGCTGGCGCAGAGGTATTACCTGTTTTGACGCGTGAGAGTGGACGGACAAATGCCGAATGCCGAATGCCGAATGGAAGACGATACCGTTCGGAGGGTTGATCCTCCATTCGTCATTCGTCATTCGTCATTCGACCAGTGGCTCATATGGCAACTCGTCGATTCCGCTTTTCCGACGGGCGGCTTTGCGCATTCCGCGGGGCTGGAAGCGGCGTGGCAAAACGGCGAGGTCAAAAATCGCCGCGAATTGATTTCCTTTGTTGAGGCGGGGCTTCATCAACTGGGTCACGCCGCGTTGCCATTTGTGATCGCGGCGCACAGCGAACCGGAACGGGTGGAGGAATTTGACGACCTCTGCGATGCGTTCACGACGAATCACGTGGCGAATCGCGCCAGTCGCGCGCAGGGTAAGGCGTTTTTAACGGCGGTTCAGCGCGTCTTCACCGCAGGACAGGCGTCCCGCAGGTCTTCATCTGGGAATTCTTTGGGTAACGAGATAAATATGGAGACAGGCAAGATGCCTGTCCTACGGTTTAATCATTTCGCGTGCGTTTTTGGGGCGGCCATGCGGCGGCTGGATATTCCTCAGGAGATAACCGCGCGGCTTTTCTTCTTTAATAATTTGCGCAGTGTCATGGCGGCGGCAGTGCGGTTGAATATTGTCGGGCCGATGGAAGCGCAGGCGATGCAACACCAATTGTCCTCGACGGCCGAGGAGGTTCTGAAAGCGTGCGGCTCACTCACGCTCGACGATATTGCGCAAACTTCGCCGCTGCTGGAGGTGTGGCAGGGCGCGCAGGATCGGTTATACTCGAGACTGTTCCAAAGTTGATTTATGAGATTGCTCCTACATTTTCAGGCGTATGGTGGAAATGGCCATTCGCCTTCGTTTAACCCCGGCCATTTTCACGAACGCGAATTGCCGCTCGACCGGGATTTCAATCAACGCGCGTTCACGGTGGGCGTCGGCGGGCCGGTGGGCAGCGGCAAGACGGCGTTGATGCTCCAATTGTGCAAACGATTGCGCGCGACCCGGAGCATTGCTGCCGTCACGAATGACATTTTCACCAAGGAAGACGGCGAATTTTTGACGAAACACCAGGCGCTGGAACCGGAACGCATCCGGGCGGTCGAAACCGGCGGATGCCCGCACGCCGCCATACGTGAGGATATTTCGTCAAACCTGATGGCGCTGGAAGAGCTGCATCAGAAATTTCATCCCGATATTCTGTTGATTGAATCCGGCGGCGACAATCTGGCGGCATGTTTCAGCCGCGAACTGGCCGATTACACCATCCAGGTGATTGATGTGGCCGGCGGAGATAAAATTCCGCGCAAAGGCGGCCCGGGAATCACGCAAACTGATTTGCTCGTGATTAATAAAACCGACCTGGCGGAAGCGGTAGGGGCCGATTTAAAAATCATGGAGCGCGACACGAAAAAAATGCGGGGCACCGGGCCCTTTGTTTTCGCCCAGGTCAAGCACGGCGTCGGAGTGGATGAAATCGTGGAGCATATCCTGCATCATTGGCAGCATGCGCGCGATCACCTGCGCGCGGTAAGCGCTATTAGTAAGCCAGCCGGTAAAACTTACCCTGATCCGAAATCGCATTAGTGACTGCATACACTGATCCGACAACAACCGGCACGTTGGTTACGGCAGTCCAGGAATTGGTCGCGGTAAGATCGCTCGTTACCTGGAGAACATAGCCTTGCGCGGAACTCGGCCAGGTAATAACTGCTTTCGTGCCGACGGTCTGTATCTGCAACGCCGGCATGGGGCCGAATCCGGTGCTGAAGCTCAACGTATAGTCGGGATGCGTCGCCGCAAATTCCGGGTCGATGGTCAGTGTCGGATCCAACAACACCTCGTAGCTGGCGGTCTCATTGACGGCGTGTGTCTGCACCGCCAGTCGAAAATGATATACGGAGTTTGCCGTTACAGTCAGTGTTTGGTTAAGGTTGCCACCCGGAACCCCGCTCGCTGGAAGCTTGATAGTGGGCGTGGCGGAATTGTTGACATAGGCGAGATTCGTCACATTTTGAAGGCTGTCAATCATGTTTACGGACGCTTCAATCGCGGTGCCTCCAGTCGTTGGGGGGAGTGGATTCGGAAAGATTAAATTGCCGACAAAATTGAGAGGCACATTGCCCGCTGGTCCCGAGGCCTGAAAATAGTAATCAAGTTGCACGTAAGCATCCGCTTGCTGCACCCCGGCGTTAATGGTGGTTAAATTTACTTTTGTATGCAGGAACGGAGCGGGCCCGCCGAAAATGGTGCCGACGGCGTTTCCACTTCCGTTGTCACCGGCATAATTTTCCGTTCGCGTGCCCGCCGCATCCGAGAAGTTAAAATATTGATGAGGCCCCGTGGTGTCCTGCGTGGTGTCGATGAGAAATTCAAAGTTCGCCGGTGGCACCCCCGCCTCGCTTGTTGAAACCATTAACCCGAGGGTTGCTAAAAACAGCCAGGCATTTCTTTTGTCCTTCATATCAGTCGACATTAAATTGTTCCCCGTCCATGGGAGGTCTAGCGGCGGTGAATCATTCCGCCAGTTTTGGGGGCGGATTATGCACCGTCAAGCCTTCTGATTAGACGAACCTGAACTGTTACGGGGATTTGACCGGGTTAATTTTTTGTCATAATTCGGAATTCTATTGCTTAAGGTTTGCCGGGGTGGAATGAGTGGTGACTGTACATCGGGCAATCATTCAATTCGCTTATGAAAACTTTATCGTGGCTCTTTTCAATTGCGGGCGTCGGCCTGCTGGCTGGCAACGTTTACGCTCAAGCCGACACACCTTACAAGGTGCTGGATACCGTTCAACTCATGGGCAACGGCGGCGTTGATTATGTTTACGCTGACAACGACGCGAGGCGGGTTTATGTGCCGCGCGGCAACAATACTTTCGTGTTCGGCCTGGACAACCATCAATACATGGGGACCATCACCAATATCGGCGGCCATGGGGTGGCCATTGATAAGGCCACGCACCATGGTTTCAGCAGCAGCGCCCAGATCGGCATGTTCGATACTGAGACGATGCAAAAAATTAAAAGCATCGAGGTGCAAGGGCGGCCCGACGGCATCCTGTTGGAACCGTTGACCGACCGCGTTTTTGTTTTCAGCCATCAATCGCCCAGTATCACCGTGATTGATCCCAAGGAGGGTTCAGTCGTCGGGACAGTGGATGTCGGCGGCGCGATGGAGCAGGCGCAAAGTGACGGAGCGGGCAAGTTGTATGTGGACGTCGAGGACGAGAAGAAAATTGCCGTCGTGGATGTCAAAGCCCTCAAGGTGATCACGAAATACGATCTGGGTGAAGGCGCCGGCGAACCGGCTGGTCTGGGCCTCGACGTGAAGAATCACCTCCTGTTCGCGATGTGCGCGAATCCCGGCGTCTGCGTCGTATTGAACGCCGACGATGGCAAGGTGCTGGCCAAGTTGCCGCTCGGCAACGGCACGGACGGTGGCGGGTTCAATCCCAACACGATGGAGGCCTGGAGTTCACAACGTGACGGCACGTTGACCATCATCAAGGAGAGCAGCCCCACGAGTTTTGCGGTGGAACAGACGGTGCAAACCAAGGCCGGCTGCAAGACTTCATCGCTCGACACCAAGAACAACCGGATTGTATTGATCTGCACCGAACGCATGGCGCCAGCGCCTGGGGCGGCGCCGGAAACCAATGCGCCCGCGGGACCTGGTCGTCGCGGCGGTCGCGGCGGTGGTCCGGGGAATCTCGATGTGTTGTGGGTTGGGCGTTGACCTGGTAACGATGCGGTTGAAAAGGGGACCGCGCCTGCCTCGGGCGCAGTGATCCGCGCCCCCGCGGTTCACGCCAGCGCTCGAATGCGTCTCACGGTTTGGTGAATTCCGGCGCCACAAATGTTCGGCGCGGGGCGCACCGAACAGCAGCCGGGCGGCTGCGCTCCCCAAACCAACTGCATGGTTACAGCTTGGCCCGTCTCTGTGCCGTGGAAAAAGGGGAGCACACGCCTCTGGCGTGTGGTTTGCGGCGTCTCGCCGCAAACTTCGTCTTCCAAACTTCGCTCACCAAATAGTGAAGAAGATGGTTTAACGAAATTGCCGGCGAGACGCCGTCAATAGCACGCGGGACGCGCGCGCTCCCCTTTCGCTACTGCATGGATACGGCTAAGCTGGCCTTGTTTCTTGGCCGTTCTTGATACGTGCTGAGCAGGAGCTCCGCGTTTCGGGGGCAGGGTCAAGCTGCGCCAGCAGAAATGAGTGTGCTCATTTTTATTTGACAAATTTATCCTGGGAGCGCAGTGTGCGAAAAGTTGAGTGCACTCATATTTGTATGAAAACCAGGAGGAAGCAGGCGTCCACGCGGGGTAAGCGGGTGGAAAACAAGGCGAAGACGCGCAAGGCGATTTTGCGCGCCGCGTTGGAGTTATTCGCCGAAAAGGGTTTTTACCAGACGACCACCCGGGCCATTGCGCGCAAGGCCGGAATCGCCGAAGGCACGCTGTTCAATTATTTTGAAACCAAGGAAGATCTGGCGCTGTATTTTTTTGAAGAGGAGCAGACCAAGATTATTGAGTGGTATGAGGGAAATCGTCGAATTCAGCGCGCGCCGCTCCCGGAAAAATTGTTCGCCATCATTCACCGTTTTCTCGAGGGGCTGGAGCCCTGCGAGGAATTCATCGGGGCCGTGTATCTCCGGGCGTGGACGCCGTCTTCGAAGCTCGGTCCATGGAACCTCCAGACGCAGGAACGCCACTTGCGGTATCTCAAATTCATTCGCGGCATTCTCGCGGAGGCCGAAGCCGACGGCGAGATTCCGTCAGTCGGTGATTTTGGCGCTCACGCCTTCAGTCTCTTTCACCTGGCGATTGTGACGTATTGGTTGCGGGATCATTCGCGCGGCAAGGAACAAACCCTGGCACTGTTGGATCGCGTCTTGAAACTCTCCTCGCATTTTCTGAAGAGAGGAGGTTGGGAATGGTAGATAAGAAGCAGGGCGTGGTGGGGCGGGGGCTTCGGCTTGGAAAGCTCGGGTTCAGCCTGGTCGGCAGTTATGTGGGCTACCAGGCCCAGAATCTACTCCTTGGCGAGGATTCGCGCGCCGGCCGCCAGGAACGGTTCCAAAGGAATGCTTCGCGCCGGGTGCGGGAGGAATTCGGTGCCATGAAAGGGCCGGTAATGAAACTCGGGCAGATGTTGAGCATGCAAACCGAGATGCTGTCGGAGGACGCGCTGCGGGAATTGGCCAATCTGCAAATGCGCGCGCCCGGCATGCACCCCAGCCTGGCGCGGGCGCAGTTCAAATCGTCCCTTGGTAAATACCCGGAGGACGTTTTCCGCGAATTTGACGAAGAGCCGTTCGCGGCCGCGTCCCTTGGGCAAGTGCATCGCGGAATCACCAGGGCCGGGGAAAAAGTGGCGATCAAGATCCAATATCCCGCGATTCGGACCGCCATCGAAAACGATTTCAAGCTTCTGCGATCGGCGACCCTGCCGGGGCAATGGACGGGCCATATTCCGGCGGCGCTGCTGGACGAAATCCAACGGGGCATCCTGGAGGAAACTGATTACCAGCGCGAAGCGGATAATTTGGAATTTTTTGCCAAGGGTTTGAGTGGACTTGATTTTGTGACCGTGCCGCGTGTCCGGCGGGAACTGAGCACGGACCGGGTGCTAACCATGTCATTTATCGAAGGGGGAAGTCTGAATGAATTTTTGAAGCGCAATCCTTCCCAGGCGGCTCGTGATTTGCTCGGCGACCGATTGTGCGAGACATATGAAACGCAACTGCAACGGATGAAGGCATTGCACGCGGATCAGCATCCGGGGAATTACCTGTTCCAAAATGATGGTCGGATCGGCCTGATCGATTTCGGATGCGTCAAGCGCATCTCGCTGGACGTGGTGCGGTTGCGGCGCGACTACCGGCAGCGCGCCTGGAAAGAAAGCGATGCGGCCGCGCGGCGTTTTCTGAGCCATATCTTCGGATCGTCCGTGCCGTATAAGCGAGCCCGTAAAATTTTGCCGCTGCTGGAAAGGTGGTGCGATGCTTTCTATCCGAAAGATCCAAACGCGGATATCATCATGGATTTTCGCAGGGAGAAGCTGGATCCAAAGGTAAAAGAGGCAAATCGGGAGATTATGAGCCGGGTATTGCGCGATAAACTGATTAACCCGGAACACGCGTTTCTGAACCGGGCGGAGATCGGACTGCGGTATCTGATGAGCGAGGTTCGCGCCAAGATCAATATCAGCGAAATAATCCAGCGAGTCTCCGCCAGGCCGCCGGTTGGCGCGGGGAAGGCGTGAATTGATTAAAAAGCCGGCGCCTCTTTCAACCCCAACACTTCCGAATGCAACTGCTTCGCGAGCTCTTTGCGGTCGGTGCTGCCTTCGCGGATTTGTTTGAAGCGGACGGTGGCGTGAATCCTGCGTTTGCTCAAGAGATTGACGAGGTGGGGAACGAGCGTGTGCATTTCTCTCCAGTAACAGACTTCTTCGCTTACGTCGCCGTCTTCAAGCTGGTAATGAATGAGTCCGGCGAAAAGTGAATCAGACTGGCGCGTGGCGGGTTCGAGCAAGGATGATTTGAAGGGCAACACGGTTTCGCCGCCAGAACTGGTGCCTTCGGGAAATATCACCACGAGCGCGCCCTCATCCAGGGCGGCCTGTATTTCGTTCGTCGTCTGGCCAACGCGCGCGCGGCGTTCGCGATCGACAAACAAGGTCCCGGCCAACCGCGCGAAGAATCCGAAGATCGGCCAGCTTTTCACTTCGCGTTTGGCCACGAACATGGCGGGAGTGATGGACGCAATGACCAGGATGTCCACGTAGCTCAAATGGTTGGAAACCAACAGGCCGCTTTTTGGGACCGGGCCGGAGGTCCGGATATCGGTTTTGAAAATGCGGAGGACGTGGCGGGAGGAGTGTTGCAGCCACGCGGCGCGCTTGCTTCCGGAGCAATCCCGGGCCAGGCCGCACCAGCGCGCGTAATTGAGCGCGGCCAAAGTGAGTTCAGCAATCAACCACAACAACCGCCCAACCACGCGGAACGGATGCCGGAACAACGCTTTCATCGTGACAACTTGAAAGCCCGGCGGAAACAATTCAACTGAGAAATCTCTGGCGCGCGAGGGGGTGCATCTTGTCCAGGTCCATCATCGTCAGGAAATCGATGGTCTTGAAATGCGCATCGAGAGCCGGTGGACCGCAGATTTTTGCGCCCAACGTGAGATACGCGCGGAGCAGTTTCGGCACTGATACCGGTTCGGCGGCGATGTGTCGCAGGGAGCATTCGTAGGCGGGCAGGGGAGTGGTCCGCCATTGCGGCGCAACCAAATATTTACGGCATAAATCGGCATACGCGGACGCGCCCACCGCGGGATCCTGGGAGGTGATGGAGCTGCAGCCCATCAGGTATCTTCCGCCGCGCGCCTTGGCGTAATCGGCGATTCCCTTCCAGAGCAGCCCGAGTACCACGAGATTGCGATGCTGGCGATGCACGCACGCGCGGCCCAATTCGACAATCTGCGCCCGCAACGGTTCGAACACCGCGAAATGAAATTCCTGGTCGCAATAATATCCGAGATTCGCTTTTGCGGCGGAACCCATTTGCAGACGATAGGTGCCGACGACGCTGCCGGTCGGCACGTGTTCCACCAGCAAATGATCGCAAACCGCGTCGAACGGGTCGGCGTCCAGGCCCGTGGCGTGGGAAGACACGAGGCCTTCGTTTAACTCGAGGTTAAAAACCTCGTAGCGTAAAGCCTGAGCGGCGCGGATTTCATCCGCGTTTCGCGCCAGGCGCGTTGCGTAATGTGTCGGCGCGCTTACGAGGAGCCGCGCTGCTTCGAGAGTGGTGCTCATACGTCAGGCTGGCAAGCTTGTGTTACAACGAGATGCCAACAGCGTTAAATATATCCGCCAATTAGTCGGATAGGGAGCAAAAACTTTACAATATAAGTATTTTAGATTGAAGTTCTTAAACAAGGGTCCAATCGGATCAGCAAATTCTAGGCAATTGTTCGCCACTCGGCATATCCATGATGCGGTTGGCGCCCAATGCACTTTTGAGGATCACCGTGGGGTTGGGTTCGGCGCCGACGTGACCGATGATTTTCGCTTCGCCGTGGGCTTTCATTATTTCAAGAGCCCGCCCGGCGTCGCGATCCCCTACGAACGCCACAAATCGTCCTTCGCACGCGACGTGCAGGGGATCCAGGCCTAAAATCTCGCAGGCCGCGTGAACGTTTTCACGCACGGGAATCAATTTTTCTTCAACAACAATCCGCGCGCGCGCCGCCTCGGCGATTTCGTTCAGGGCGCTGGCCAACCCGCCGCGAGTCAAATCGCGCAGGCAATGAACCTCGATGCCGGCTTCAATCATTTTTGAAACCGTGTCGGCCACGGGCGCTGAATCACTCTCGATCGTGCCCTCAAATTCGAGCCCTTCGCGCACGCTCATGATGGCCATGCCGTGCCGGCCCAAATCCCCGTTGACGAGGATGGCGTCGCCGGGCCGGACGCTCGTCGGGAGGATCTTTAACGAATGTTCAACGCTGCCGATGCCCGCGGTGTTGATGAACAGGCCGTCGCCGTCGCCTTTGTCCACGACTTTGGTGTCGCCCGTGACAATCTGCACGCCGCATTTCTTCGCTGCGTCGCGCATCGAGCAAACGACGCGCCAGAGTGTTTCCATCGGCAGCCCTTCCTCGAGAATAAAGCCGGCGCTCAAATACAGCGGTCGAGCGCCGCTCATGGCGAGGTCATTGACGGTGCCGTGGACCGCGAGCGAGCCGATGTCGCCGCCGGGAAAAAATATTGGCCGGACCACGTACGAATCGGTGGTGAAAGCGAGTTGCTTCGTCGGCAGGCTCAATACCGAGGAATCGTGTTGATGATTCAAAGCGGCATTGCCAAAGGCCGCGAGGAAGACGTCCTGCAGCAACCGGTGCATCAATTTTCCGCCGCCGCCATGCGCCATCTGAATATGGGAATGTTGCGAGAGCGGCACGGGACACGCGGCGGAAAAATCAAGTGTGTTGCTCATGACAGGATGGGTAGGGACGATGCGCCTGCGCCGTCCGCGCCGCATCCAGCGGCGCAAAGTTTGCCATCATCGGCCCCTGCGGTTTCCATTCCCTCGTGATTTCGATACCGATAATACGCCGCGCAAGCGCCTTCCGAGGACACCATGGTGGCGCCCAGCGGATGCTCCGGCGTGCAGAGCTTGCCGAAGGCGGGACATTCGCGGGGTTTGATTTTCCCCTGGAGCACCAGGCCCGCGAGGCATTCCTTCGGCTCGGCGATTTCCCGTTCCGCGAGGACAAACTTTTTCTCCGCGTCGAATGCCGCGTAAGCATCGTTCAATCCCATGCCGCTCTTGGGGATTTCGCCGACGCCGCGCCATTTGCGTCGAACGACCTGGAACACCTGCTGCATGATGTCCTGTGCGGGTTGGTTCCCTTCGCGGCGGACGGCGCGCGCGTATTGGTTCTCGACGATCGCGCGGCCCTCTTCCAATTGCTGAACGCACATGAGGACGCCCTGTAAAATATCGAGCGGTTCGAACCCGGTCACCACGATGGGCACGCGGTATTTTGCCGCGAGCGGCGGGTATTCGTTGAAACCCATGACGGCGCAAACGTGGCCGGCCGCGAGAAAACCCTGCACGCGGCAGTCTGCCGAAGACAACAACGCTTCCATGGCGGGCGGCACGAGCACGTGGGAAACGAGCATCGAGAAATTTTTCAGGTTCTTTTTAGCCGCCTGGAACGCCGCCATCGCGGTGGCCGGCGCCGTCGTTTCGAAACCGACCGCGAAAAAAACAACTTCCTTCCCCGGATTTTGTTCCGCAAGTTTCACTGAATCGAGCGGGGAGTAGACGATGCGCACGTCGCCGCCGCGCGCCTTGACCGTGAGCAAATCGGTCGTGCTGCCCGGCACGCGCAGCATGTCGCCGAAGGAACAGAAAATCACGTCCGGTCGCGCGGCGATTTCGAGGGCTTTCTCGATCACTTCGAGCGGCGTGACGCACACCGGGCAGCCGGGCCCGTGGATGAGCGTGATTTGCCGGGGCAACAGTTCATCAATGCCGAACTTGACGATGGCGTGCGTTTGGCCGCCGCAAATTTCCATGATGTTCCACGGGCGCGTGGTGATTCGGTGAATCTCCCGGGCGTATTTTTGCGCCGCCTCGCCGTCGCGGTATTCGTCGAGATACTTCACGGGGTCCCCTCCTTCAAATCGGCGAGTTCATCCATTTCGCGCAGGTATTCAAAAACGGTATTGGCCTCGTCCTCGTCCACGATACTGATGGCAAACCCGACGTGGACGACAACGTAATTTCCGATTTTAGCCTCCGGCACATACGCGAGGCTGACTTCCTTCAGGATGCCGCCGAAATCCACTTTGCCGATGCGCGAGAGCGGATCCTCGCCGGTGATGGTGGTGATTTTTCCTGGAATGGCTAAGCACATGTTAAAGGTTCCGGGTTGCGGGTTGCGGGTTGCGGGTTGCGAAGCACGGCGGCGATCTGGCCGAGGGCAATGCCGCCGTCGTTGGTGGGCACGCGTTGGTGCCAATACGGTTCGAAGTTTTCGGCCCGAAGCCGCTGAATCAATCGCTCGGTCAAATAACGGTTTTGAAAACAGCCGCCGGAAAGCGCGACGCGTTCTTCACCGACGCGTTTGGCGATTTGAATCACACCTTCGGCCAGCGCGTTGTGAAACTTCGCGGAGATGTTTGCAACCGAAAGGCCTTGTTGCACGTCGGAAAGAATCGCCTCGATCATCGGTTGCCAGTCCAAAATGAGCATCGCGCCTTCGATGACCCGCAACGAATACGCTTCGTCGGTGCGGACGTTGCCGATCGCAAACTCGAGTTCCATCGCGGCCTGCCCTTCAAACTGGATCTCGTAACGCAAACCGATGATGGCCGCCACGGCATCGAAGAGGCGGCCCATGCTGGACGTTGGCGGCGAGTTGATCTGGCCGTCCAGCATTTTTTTCAAGGCCGACAATTCCCGCGTTGAAAATGTGTGGATGGGTTTGGGGACGGGCATTTCAAAAACGTCGTCGCCCAGCATTTCGTAAAGCAGGGCCAGGCCGGTCCGGCGCGGTTCCTTCACCGCCCATTCGCCGCCGGGCAATCGAAACGGACGCAAATGACCGGCGCGTTCCGCGCCATTTTCGGTGATGCGAAAGAATTCGCCGCCCCAAATCGTTCCGTCCGTCCCGTAGCCCGTGCCGTCCCAGGAAACACCCAGCGCGGGCGGCGCGACATCATTTTCCGCCATGCAGGAGAGGACGTGCGCCAGATGATGTTGAACCGGCGCCAGAACCGGGCCCGCGGTATTTCCGGTGGCTGCGCGCGTGGAAACCAGCCGCGCGGCAAATTGAGTGGAGAGATAATCCGGATGCAAATCGCACGCGACCGCCACCGGTTTGGTGTCATACAACGTTTCAAAATCGTCGATCACCGTGCGAAACGCCCCGAAAGCCTGCTCCGTTTCCAAATCGCCAATGTGCTGGCTGATGAAGGTTTGTCCGCCGACCGAGAGCGCGACTGAGTTTTTCAGATGCGCCCCCACGGCGAGGATGTTTTGGGTGCCGAGTTTCGAATTTCCGGTTTGCACCGGCAATGGCGCATGGCCGCGCGCGCGGCGCAGCATCATTTCGCGACCCGCCATGACCCGCACGATGGAATCGTCCACGTGGCGGACGATTGGCCGGTTGTGCACGAGAAAGACGTCGGCAATGCCGTGCAGGCGCCGGACGGCTTCGTATTCGTCCGTGCAAATCGGTTCGTCGTTGAGGTTCCCACTGGTGGCGACAACCGGAAATCCAAGCTCCGCCATGAGCACATGGTGCAGGGGAGTATAGGGCAACATGACGCCGAGTTGCGGATTTCCCGGCGCGACCGACGGCGCGAGCGTTTTCTGCCCGGCATCGATTTTGTTGAGCAGCACAATGGGCGCCTCAGGCGAGCCCAGCAGCCGTTCTTCCAACGGCGAAACTTCGCAAATGGTTTTCACCATCGCGAGCGACGGGACCATGAGTGCGAATGGTTTCTCCTCGCGATGTTTTCGCCGGCGAAGTTCATCGATCGCCGCTTTGTTTTGGGCCGCGGCCATCAGGTGAAAGCCGCCGATTCCTTTTACGGCGATAATTTTTCCCGCACGAATGGCGGCCGCCGCGGCGAGCAGCGCCTCGTGGCCATCGATGAGCCGTTCGCCCGCGGCGTTCCAGAATTCCAAATGCGGCCCGCACTTCGGGCACGCGTTTGGTTGCGCGTGAAAGCGGCGATTTTCCGGATCGTGATATTCCGCCGCGCATTCCGGGCACAGGGCGAACGATTTCATGGAAGTGTTCGCGCGGTCGTAGGGCAGGGATTCAATGATGCTGAAACGCGGCCCGCAATGGGTGCAATTCGTAAACGGGTAAAGATACCGTCGGTTCGCCGGATCGAACAACTCGCGCAGGCACTCGGGGCAGGTGGCAATATCCGGCAAGACAGTCGCGGTCTTGCATCCGTCCGCGCGACTCTCGCGAATTTCAAAACCCTCGAACTGCGCGGGCGCCAGCCACGAAGCTTCGAGGCTTTGGATGGAACTGCGGGGTGGTTTCTCGGTTTTTAGGCGGATCAAAAAATTTTCCGCATCGGCGCGACGGCCTTCGACTTCGAGAAAAACGCCCTGCGGCGAATTATTCACCCAACCGCTGAGCCCCAGCTCCGTCGCGAGCCGGTAGACGAACGGGCGAAAGCCCACGCCTTGCACTGCGCCGCGCAACGTGATCTTCAACCGGGCATCCGGCTGCGCGTGCGGAGAAGTGTTGGCGCATACATTCACAAGTTCTGAGACACCGTAGCCTTGAACGGCGGTCTGGACGACACGTCTTTTGGCCAACGCTTTCCTTATTTTGCGACGCGGATCGCATGTAAGGTTTAGTGGACCGCAAAATGTCATTTATTTCCGGCGGGCAAGGAGGGGCGCGGAACACGTTCTTTTCGAGTTGAACGTGGGAAGAATCTGTGCGCCACTGCCCGTAGTTAACTAGCATGAGAAGACACGGCAACGAAACCGCTTTTACACTGGTTGAACTGTTGGTGGTTATTGGTGTCATCGGCATTTTAGCCGCGCTGTTGTTGGCGGGTATGTCTCAAGTCAAATCCCGGGTGCACCGGATACAATGCGCCAATAATGTGCGACAACTGGGATTGGCATTGCAGGAATTTCGGACGGATCACCATTTTTATCCTCCAGCTTTCGATCCAACTGTTCAGGACGAAGTCCGCTACTGGAAATCCGCTTTGGGAAATGAAATGGGAATACACCTTAAGTCTGAATATATCCCCAAGGGGGTATGGCGTTGCCCTTCAGCTTCCCGGCCGGCAAATATTCCGGAAAATTTGGGTTATGATGATTACGGTTACAATGTCATTGGCCTTGGCGCCTGGTCTTATACCAGATCTCTTGGACTTTCGGATTACTGGGTCGACGGCCTAAGGATGCCGCCGCGACAGCCGCATCACGTCATGGAATCGGAAATTGCCAGTCCGAGCGAGTTGATTGCGATCGGCGATGCCATGTTTGGAGGACCAAATATAATTCATGACGGCGGTTTATTTGGACGCGCCGGCGATGCCTCGGTTTTAGAAAGTGTAGCGGATGGGGATAATTCTATCTTAAGCACCAAGCGCTCTCGTGTCCGGCATCAAGGGCAAGCGAATGTCGTCTTTTGTGACGGCCACGTGGAATCGCCATCTTTGAAATATCTGTTTGCCGACCCCAGTGATGGAGCGTTAAGTCGCTGGAATCGCGACCACCAGCCGCATCGTGAACGATTGTTACAGTGATAGAGCGAATTCGAAGATAAGTTCAATTTAGTTATTGCCACTCTTTTACAAAAAGGAAGCGGCGCGCACGAGTGACGCGCCCGACCTTTGCGCTCGGCAGTTTTAAGACCCAGTTAGAGACTCCTTACGTCGTCTCCTTCTTTTAAACGGATCTACGGAGCGCTCAGGCGGTAAAATCCCTGGACCGCGGCGGGAGGGGTGTCCGTGTAGGAAAAGGTTCCTTCCTCGCCGAATGCGCCATTGGTGAGCGCGGTCCAGGATGGAAACGGTGTGGCGACATTGGTCGATGTCCAAAGCCGGAACGGGGTCCCGGATGGACCTGTGGCCGTGAGCACGAGACGATGATCCGGGAGTTTCGCGATGCCCGCAAACTGGGGCGCGAGGCTGACGCGGAAGATGGTGCCGCCGCCTCCGGGCCCGCCCTGCGGCGTGGTTCCATACAGATTTCCGTCGGGACCGAGCGTCAATGATGCCGCCGGATTCGAACCGTTGGTGCCGTGAAACAAGAACAAAGTGGTAAACGTTCCGTTGGTGGTGATGCTAAAGACCGATCCAGACCCGATGCCCGATGGGCTATTCGTGGGGTCGCCGGCAAAACTGGCCGTTCCGTAGAGTCTGCCGTCATTACCGAAGACCAATCTAAAGGAGGGCTCTTCCCCGTCGGTGTTGTGGAAATTAAAAAGGGTGGTCAGGTTTCCGTTGGTGGAGAGTTTGAAGATGGTGCCAAAACTGAGATTGGTGCCTCCGAAGCCGGTGGTGCCATAGAGGAATCCGTCTTGGCCGAAAACGAGGCCGCCGATGGGATTTGCTCCGTTGGTGTTGTTGAAAGAGAACAACGTGGTCAATGTGCTGGCGGGCGTCATGCGGAAAACGGTTCCCAGATTATGGGCCCCGCCGGCGGCCGTCGTCCCATAAAAATTGCCGTCGGGCCCCATCACCAGACCGTCCCTGGGCGTGGAGCCATTCGGGCCGCTGAAGCTGGCGAGAATCGTCAGGACACCGTTGGTTGCGACGCGAAACACCGTGCCGCGGAGACCTGGGCCTGACTGAGGAGCGGTGCCGTAAAGATTGCCGTTGGCATCGATCAACAACGGGCAATCCGGGCTGGTGCCGCTGTTGGTGCCGTCGAACGACGCGAGAGTGGTCAACGTTCCGTTGGTGGAGAATCGAAAAACAGTTCCAAAGAAGCTTGCGCTGCCGCCGGCGGTGGTGGCGCCGTAAAAATTCCCGTCCGGGCCGAGCGTCAACGTCGACTCGGGAAATGATCCGTTCGTACCGTTGAACGCCAACATCCGGGTGAACGTTCCTCCGGGAGTGAGGCGAAAAATGGTTCCGAAATTGTTGCTGCCGCCTGCGCGGGTCGTGCCATAGAAGTTCCCGTCCTGCCCCAGGGTCAATCCGGCCTGCGGATTGATGCCGTCGAGCGGCATCAGCGAGGCCACGGTCGTGATCAAGCCGTCTGGTGAGATTTTGAACACCGCGCCTTGGGTGCAGCCGTAGAAATTGCCGTCGCTGGCCAGGAGCAGTCCGGAGGTCGGCAGGGCGTTCACGCGATCGGTGAAGGATGCGAGCGTGGTCAGGATCCCGTTGGTGGTGACTTTGAAGACGGTTCCCAGATTGGCAGCGCCACCCAATTGCGTGGTGCCGTAGAGTTGCCCATCAGCGCCGACGGTCAATTGTGACAGGGCGATGGAGCCATTGGTCCCGGTGAATGAAACAATCGTGGTATAATTGCCGTTGGTCGTAATCCGGAATACCGAGCCCAGATCCGCGCTGCCGCCATCGCGCGACGTGCCGTAAAGGTTGCCATCCGGGCCGACGGTCAGCGCTGCCTGATGAACGAAGCCATCCGTGTTTTGGAATGAATGCAGGGTGGTCAATGCGCCTTGCGTGGTGATTTTGAAAATGGTGCCCGCGCCAATGGCGCCGCCGACAGAGGTGGTGCCGTATAACTCGCCGTCCGGTCCGGAAGTCAGGCTGGCCGACGGCGCTGCGCCGTTGGCGTCGAAAGCGAACGAGGCCAACGCCGTAACCGTCCCGCCGGGCGTCACCCGGAACACGGCACCCAAAGAATTGGTGCCGCCCTCCGCCGAGGTGCCGTAGAAATTTCCATCACCGCCACGCACCAAACCGAATTGCGGGTTTCCGCCGTTTGTGCCGTCGAGCACCGCGAAATTGGTCAGCCCGGCGTCGGTCGTCATCCTGAAAAATGTTCCCCATCCGAAGGGGCCTCCGGCTCCAGTCATGCCATAAAGCAAGCCGTCGTTCCCAACTACTAGGCCGGCAGCGGGATTGGCTTGGTCGGCGATGAGACCGGTCAGGATACCCGAGGGTGTGACACGAAAAATGGATCCGGAGCCTAGTGGTCCTCCGTGAGTGGTGGTTCCATAGAAATTCCCGTCGGGCCCCTCCACCAAGTTCCCGGTGACGGTTCCCAGGCCGACCTGGAAGTTCATGAGAGTTTGTGGTTCCAATCCGAAAGCTGAACCGATGGAGAGCAAAAGTGCCACGACAGTCGATACCCGGGGTGTCAGATCTTTAAGATTCATTTTGGCTCGGTTATGTTTAGACGATACGAGCATTCAGGGGCGGGGATGTTCCCGGGTAAATAGTTACGGTTTTATGACCTTCTTGAATCTCGCCGACGAGCCGCTTGCACGCATCCTCGCTGTGCACCGCTGCTTCTTTTCCGGCAACACTCTAAAACACGCCTGGCATGAGCTTCCATCGTGTCTTGGCGGCGTACTCCGGGTACCCGGGCAACTGGTGAATCAGGAACCGGTCCTCCATGGCGGTCCGGAAGATCAATAGTATGGCGCTGACGGAAGCCGGTATGAATGCCCAATACGAGTTGATGAGAAGAGGGAAGGCCAGCAGGGACATCAGCAGGCCCAGGTAGCCGGGGTGCCGGATGTATCGATACGGTCCCTGGTCGCAGACCTTGTGTCCCCGGTCGCTTTGGATGCGTACGGTGCTGGAGAAATAGTCGTTCACTCGCTTGGCCACGGCGAACAGGATCTGACCGGCCAGCATCAAGACCGCGCCCCCGATCGTGATCCCGAAAGGAACCCGCCCCGACCAGCCGAAACGTCCAGAATCAAGGCCGGCAATTACAAAGGTCACAATGCCGACCAGGAAAATTGCCGCAAGGATGCGCTTGTCCCAGAGTTGGCCGGCTCCGGCCTGACTGGCTCGTTCGACCATGAGGTCGGAACCTTTGCGTTCCAGGACGTGGCTCAAGGTTGTGCCCAGGAGGGCGATAACCACATAGAGAAGACCCTGGCGGTAGAGAAGCTTCCCGGCGCCGAGAAAGATGAAGGCGGCAAACACCAGGACTCCCGCGTAGCTTCGAATGATCGCTTTCCGCCTGTTCATTTCACATTGCCGCTTGTGCATCCATGGAACGACAGATTAAGCGACCACCGGTGGAGAGACAAGCTTGGGCGTGGAAGCGGCGCGCACGGAGTGACGCGCCCCTACCTTCACGTCGGAAAAATCAACCCCTCGGCCAACCTTGCGCGAACGGCTCGTCTTCCGGGAGAAAACATCCACGGCGGTAGGGCGCGTCACTCCGTGCGCGCCGTCGTTCGGTGCCAAGTCGTGAAAGCCGGTTCCTTCGTCCTCCCGAGTGCAAATGAGAACAGCGTTATTGCGATACTATCGACTTTTCGTCGGCCACGGTCATTTCGCCTTTTCAACGACGAGCATTTCGATCGGCGCAGTTCCCGGAACCAAATCCAGGCCGAGTTGGTCGCGAACAGCGCGCTTCAAAATTTCGTGCTCCGGGTCGTTCCGTGGGTCCCACTTCAATCGGATGTCATAACTTCCGCTCAAGCCGGTTTGTTCCACCACGGGAATTCCCAAATGGCCCTCCAGATAATTGGCAACCGAATCCACCGTCGTGTCAGTCATTTCAAATTGATTTCCTGAATCGCGGGACGACGACGTATTCTGCTTTGACGCCGGCTTCAAACCCGGCGCATCGCGCGTCACCAATTTCAAGAAAAGAACATTGGTTTCGAAAGTTTTAAAGCGTCCGACCACGCCGAATTTCTTTTTCGCTTCCCGCTGCAGGGCCTCGTCCGAGCCGGTCGGAAGATTGGAGATGAAATCAAACTTCTCGTTTGACACCGGTGCAAAGAAAATCACCCGCGTAGCCGATGCACCATACTTGGCGCCGCCGTAAGCCGACCTCACGATGTCCTGGGCGGTGCTGCCAAAGCCGAGCTTGTTATCGTTCATGCCTACCCAACCACGCTGTGCCGGAAACTTCGTGGGAATGATCCGGACAATATGGGGTGCGCTTTGCAGTCGGACCGAATTCAATTGCCCTGTGTCCCACTGCGAATCTTCATGCCGTTGCATTTCCTTTCGTTGAATTTCCTTGACGGTCACGGTGGTAGTTCCGGCTGCGAACAGCACGATTGAGCCGGTGACGATTGCCGTTTTCATTTTTGTCCATGCCATAATTTTCAACGCTCCTTTGATGAGGGTTAAGGTTGAGGTTGAAGCCGCCGCGCCTTTGCCCAGCGCCGCGGCGGGAATCATTTTTGCCAGCGCCGCCGGCGCGGCATGGATGGAATTGGCAGAAATGGCTCCGGCGACTGTGGCCGTGGTCGAAGAAATGCCGCGCCTTACAAAATAACGATGCAGCCTTTCCAGGGCCCGGCTGACGCGCTTTTGCGCCGCATATTCGTCCACGCCCATGGCCGCGCCAACGTCACGCAGATTTTTGTTTTGAAAATAACGCAGCACCAGGGCGTCGCGGTCACGGTCGCTCAATTGCGCCATGGCGTCGTCGAGCAGCGGCGAGAGCGCCTCCCAGTCCGGTTCGCTTTGAGATTCTTGAATGAGCGACTGCATGTGGGCCTCCTGTTCGCGCATTTCGCGGCGGCGTTGAATTTTCATCGCAGCGCCAGCGGCGTAACGCGTCGTCCGATACAACCAGCCGGGCAGGATGGTTTTTGAACTGATCGAACCAGCCTTGCGCGCGAGAATGATGAAAACCGTCTGGGTGATTTCCTCCGCCAGAGCCGGCTGTCGTGCCTGCCGCAGGGCCGCGGAATATACGAGGTCCAAATGCCGGCTGACCAAAGTCTCAAACGCCGGTTCGGACCGGCATTCGGCATAGGCGCGCAACAATTCCAAGTCGTCGTTCATCGTCCACTTTATACATGCACGCCGGAGGGAAAATAAGACAAAGAATTTTTGCGGCCAGGTGAGCCGTCACCAGCCTTCGCGCTGGGAGAATTTACGCTCCGCGAACCTCACGCGAATGCCTTGCCTTTCGTTAGAAAACACCCGCGGTGGTGGGGCGCGTCACTCCGTACGCGCCGTCGTTCGGCGTCAGGTCGTGAAGATACGCTCCTTCGTTTCCCCCCCCGGCTCAGGTGCCGAATGGCGTCCTGGCGCAACAATTCCAATACAAAGGATTGGAAAACGACTGGATCGCTGGTAGACATACGCGTGACCGAATCGGCCGAGTGCGTACCCGGCTTTCACAACCCAAACCCATTGATCTGTGAACAATAACATCCGCATCCGCCACGCCGCCGCCATTTTTGCGGCGCTAACCCTGATCCCGCTGTCGGCTCAAGTGCTTTCCGCGCAGGATCGGCCCGCTTATCTCGATCCCGCGAAATCGATTGATGCGCGCCTCGACGACTTGCTGCCGCGCCTGACGGTGGAGGAAAAGATTTCGATGGTTCACGCGGAATCCACTTTTTCGGTCGCGGGCGTTCCCCGGTTGGGCATTTCCAAGTTGTGGACGGATGACGGCCCGATGGGTGTGCGCGAGGAAGTCGGCGAAGGTTTCCGCAATCTCAATCGGCAGGATGATTTCTCCACCGCCATGCCGGCGACGATCGCGCTGGCCGCCACGTTTAACAAAAACCTGGCGTACGCGTATGGCCGGGTGATCGGCGAGGAGGCCAAACAACGCAACAAAAACGTGATGCTCGGCCCGAGCCTCAACATCCAGCGCACGCCTTTATGCGGGCGCAACTTCGAATATCTGGGCGAGGATCCGCTGCTCACCTCGCGCATCGCGGTGAATTATATCCAGGGCGAGCAGTCGCCGGGCGTTGGCTCGTGCGCGAAACATTTCGCCGCGAACAACCAGGAATTCGAGCGCGGGTCAATCGACGTCGAGATGGACGAGCGCACGTTGCGCGAGATTTATCTGCCGTCGTTTCGGGCGTGCGTTCAGGAGGCCGGAGTCCTGACGGTGATGGGCGCGTACAATAAATTTCGCGGCGAGCATTGCTGCGAAAACGATTATCTTCTGAACAAGGTGTTGAAGAATGAATGGGGTTTCAAGGGCCTGGTCATGTCCGATTGGAGCGGCGTGCACAGCACCGACCTCGCGGCCAGGAACGGCATGGACATGGAGATGGGAACGCGCCCGCCGTACTCGAATAATTATCTTGGCAGCCCATTTCTCGCGGGGTTGAACTCGGGAAAATTTCCGATGTCCCTCCTCGATGACAAAGTGCGGCGGCATCTCTACGTGATGTTCAAGCTGAACCTGATTCATGATCCCGCCGAGCCGGAAAAGGTCGCGGAAGACAAAGGCGTTTTGAGCACCAAAGAGCATCAGGAAGTTGCGCGCAAAGTCGCGGAAGAGGCCATGGTGCTGCTCAAAAACAAAAAGCTGTTGCCGCTGAATCCGTCGAAGTTGAAAACGGTGGCGATCATCGGGGCGAATGCGGCCGCAAAATTCACCAGCGGCGGAGGTTCGGCGAATATCAAGGCGCCTTTCGAAATCACCGCGCTCGAAGGGATCAGCAATCGCCTCGGCAGCGGCGTGAAAATTATCTATGCCGCCGGTTATACCCCTCCCGGCGGACGCGGAAGGCGCGATCGCGGCGACGCGGTTTCCGCCTCGTCGACCGTCAACAGTAACATGATCAACGAAGCCATCGCGGCCGCCAAAGCGGCCGATGCGGTGATTTACGTGGGCGGCCTCAATCACAACGGCGGTTACGACACCGAAGGCAGCGATCGGCGCGACTTGAAAATGCCCGGCGGCCAGGATGAGTTGTTGGGCAGGATCGTTGCGGCGAACCCGAAAACGGTGGTGGTTTTGATGGGTGGCGGGGCGTTGGAGATGGGGCCGTGGTTGGAAAAAGTTCCCTCGGTGCTTTACGGCTGGTATCCGGGCATGGAAGGCGGCGACGCGCTGGCGCGGGTGCTTTTCGGGGATGTGAATCCCTCCGGAAAATTGCCCTGCACGTTTCCGAAGCAGCTTCAGGACTCGCCGGCGCACGCGTTGCACGCATATCCCGGCACGAATGGGACGGTGACTTACACCGAAGGCTTGCTCGTCGGTTATCGTTGGTTTGACACGAAGAATATCGAGCCCTTGTTTCCGTTCGGCCACGGGCTTTCCTACACGACCTTCAAATACTCCGGATTGAAACTCCTATCCGACCCGAACAGCGCCGAGGTTAATGTTGAATTTGAAATCACCAACACGGGCAAGCGTGACGGGGCCGAAGCGGCGCAGATTTATGTGGAGCCGGTAAAGCCGAGCGTCACCCGGCCCGTGAAGGAATTGAAAAGTTTCACCAAGGTCAGCCTCAAGCCCGGCGAGAAACAGAAGGTTTCCCTGCGGCTCGATAAAAGTGCGTTCGCGTTTTATGACCCGGCGCAAAAAGGCTGGGTTGCCGAAAAAGGCGATTACAAAATCCTCGTTGGCAGTTCGTCGCGGGATATTCTCCTGCACGGCAACACCCGCCTGGCCAAGACCGTTTTTGAGGCGGATTGACGAGTATGGTATCGGGGAAATGATTTTCGGACTTGGTTCGGCCTTTCAGGCCCCGGGGACATGAGGACGCAGGTCCTGTCGCCGTGCAGGCCTGCCCAACCCGTGAAACACTGCTTGAATTTCGCCCGGCCCGTTCTATGCTTGTTTTTGTTCATGCAAAAAGGCCGTCGCACGTGGAATACTTTCGAGGAAATACGCGAAGCCGCCGAAGAAGGCGATCCGCAGGCACAGTGTTATCTGGGCGTTTGTTTTCAGAACGGCCAGGGCACCCAGCAGGATTACAACGAGGCGGTCAAGTGGTTTAAAAAATCCGCGGATCAAAACGATCCCGTCGCCCAATGTTATTTGGGCGTTTGCTACCAGGCGGGTCTGGGCGTGCCGCAGGAATACGGCCAGGCCGCGAAGTGGTTTCGCGAGGCGGCGGAACAGGGCGACCCGGCGGCGCAATTTAATTTGGGCGTGCTCTACGAAACCGGCCAGGGCGTCACGCAAAATTACGCCGAAGCCGTGAAGTGGTATCACTCCGCGGCGGAACAGGGCGAACCGCAGGCGCAATTCAATCTCGGCGTTTTCTACGAGCAGGGACACGTCGTCCCGCAAAATTACCCCGAAGCGGTCAAGTGGTATCGCCTGGCAGCCGAGCAGGAAGTGGCTCCCGCGCAATGTAATCTTGGGCTTTGTTACCAGACCGGCCGCGGCGTGCCGCAGAGCACTCCCGACGCCGTGAAATGGTTTATTCGCGCGGCGCGCCAGGGGGATAAAACGGCCCAGCACAATCTCGGCGTTCACTATTCCAGCCTCGAAATGGATGTGCCGCCCGCCGCCGATGCCGACGAAGACATCGATTCCGAAGAACTGTCCCGTTAACAACGGGATGGGCAAGGGGCGAATTTAATTTCCGGTGTAGCGCACAGATGCCAGTGAAATACGTGCCATGAAAACCGTGTTAATTATCGACGACGATGCGGATTGCCGCCGGGTGCTCGCCGCCGTGCTCAGCCAGGATGGTTGGCAGGTTTTTCACGCCGGCAACGGCGACGAAGGCATTGAACTCGCGCGGCAACATCGCCCCAGCGTGGTGCTCTGCGACCTGTTGATGCCGCGGGTGAATGGTTTCAAGGTTTGCCAGGAACTTCGCGCGGACGCCACGATGCGCCAGACGGGTATCGTGGTCACCTCGGGGCGCAATTTTGACGCCGACCGCCGGGCGGCCATGGAGGCCGGCGCCGATGATTTCCTCTCAAAACCCGTTCAACCGAACGAGTTGGTGGCGGCCCTCGCGCGATTTGATGTTAACCATATTCCGCCCGCGCCCGAAAAGCCGCTGGAACCGACCACTCGAGTGTCCGGTCCGCCGCGATTGAAATTCTGGGGCGTCCGGGGCTCGACCCCGGCGCCCGGGCCCAGCACGGTCGGATACGGCGGAAATACTTCATGCGTCGAGATTCGCGCCAAGGGCGAGTTGATTATTCTGGATGCCGGGACGGGTTTGCGCTTGTTAGGCAAGCAATTGGCCGAGGAATTCAAGGACCAACCGCTGCACCTCACGCTGCTGTTGACGCACACACACTGGGATCACATCCAGGGTTTGCCGTTTTTTCAACCGATTTATCAGCCGCAAAATCGCGTGCGGATACTTGGTTTTGAGGGCGCGCGGCACGGCCTCGGCAGTGTGCTCTCAAGCCAGATGGAAAACCCGTTTTTCCCCGTCACGCTGAAGGAATTGCCGGCGAATTTGCAGATCGAGGAATTGAAAGAGATGAAATTCTCGATCGGGCGCGTGCGCGTGGAAGCGTGTTTTGCGAATCACCCGGGCATCTGCGTCGGGTACCGGCTGTTCACCGGCGAATCGTCCGTGGCGTATTTTCCGGATAACGAGCCGCATTACGCGGCGAACGGCAGCGATCCCAAAGCCTCGCTGGAATACGCGCAGGGGCAGGAACGCAGGATCATTAGTTTCCTGCGCGGCGTGGATATTCTCATCATGGACGCGCAATACGATCGCGAGGAGTATAAGCACCACCAGGGCTGGGGCCACGCCTGCCTCGATGACGTGGTGGCGCTCGCGCTCAAGGCGGAAGTGAAAAAACTTTTTCTGTTTCATCACGACCCGGATCACGACGACGCGAAGATTGCCGAAATGGCCGATCACGCGCGGAAGCTGGTGAAGGCGCAAAATGGAAAAATGCAGGTGGACGCCGCGCGCGAAGGACTCGTGGTGGAATTGGCCGGAGCGGCGCAGGCGGTGAGATAAGGAGCCGTAGGACAGGCATCCTGCCTGTTTCCATTTTTCACCAGTTCGGCGGAAAGGGTCAGTTGTAATCCGCCAGCCAACCAAGTGCCGTCAGGCGCGGCATTTTCTGAAGCAATACCCGGAATATGCCGCTCCTACGGAGCTTGAAAATTTCCCTCTGACCGCGGCTACAACTATGCCGCGCCTACGGCGCTCCCGCCAATGACCACTGCGTTGTTCTCTGTCAGTCTGAAACGCTCCAGAGACCGTCAAACACGGGGAGTGCCTCCGGCAGAATTGGAGGGTTCATTCGGCAACTAAGCGGCGTGCCTGCAATCAACGCTGCCATAATTCCCAGCGCCGTAGGCGCGATATCTTTGTAGAACGCCGGCCAAATAATATTTTCCAAGCTCCGTAGGAGCGGCATATTTCGGCCATGGCTAATACCTACACCCAAATTTACATCCACGTCATATTCGCTGTCAGTCAACGCCAAAGCCTTATCGACCCCAAACACAACGACGAACTCCAGAAATACATTACCGGCATTATTTCCGGCCAGAATCAGAAATTAATCGCTATTAACAACATGCCCGACCACATGCACTTGCTCATTGGCTTGCGGCCAGACTCGTCGCTTTCGGAATTGGTCCGCGACGTCAAAGCGAACTCGTCAAAGTTCATCAATGAGAAACGGTGGTGTGCCGGCAAGTTTTCATGGTAGGAGGGATTTGGCGCATTTTCCTATTCGCGTTCCCAATTGGGAGATGTCATTCGTTACATCAGCGACCAGCAGAAACATCACGCAAAGAAAACCTTTCATCAGGAATACCTCGAAATGTTAGAAAAATTCGAAGTCAAATACGACGCGCGATATATATTTGACACCGTGGATGAATGATGATGCCGCTCCTGACGGAGCTAAATAATTTGGAAATCAATTTCTACAAAGATGCCGCCCCTAACGGGGCTGGGGCTTCCGAGGGCGTGCGTTTCCTCTCTAGCTGTGTCGCTCCAAGCGTCCAGCGTCGCAGGCGCGGCGTCTTTGTGGTACCCCTGACCAAATAATATCTTCCGAGCTTCGTAGGAGCGGCTGTTTCCGCGCCACAAATGGAGACAGGCAGGATGCCTGTCCTACGTTACTTCACAAACAAAATCACCAAATCGATCACGAATAACAGGACGATCGTCAATTCCAGGCCGAGCATCCAGCGATTCATACGGTCGTGATTCAGCAATTGATACAGGTCGTCGAGCGTTTTCAATTTTCCATCCAGCGTCTTGTGCCAGTCGGTGAGATGGAAACGCGCGGAAATGTTTTCGTAAATGCGCGCGAGATGCCAGTCGCCAAAAAATTTCGTGATGTTGGACAACTCATCGCTGAATCGAGCCAGATCGATCCGGAGTTCGCGCAGATCGCGCAGCATGTTGGCGCGGCCGCGCGTGGGGCGCAGGGTTAGGTCGCGATAAGAACGTTCCAGCGCGCCATCCAAAATACGGTCGTACGCTTCCAGTTCGGCCAGCTGCAAATTCGCCAGCTCCATCACATATAACGTTTCGTCGAAGTTTTGATGCTCGTCGATGATCAGCGCGGCGTCCCAATCCACCACCACGAGGTCGTGTTCGTAATAGGTCAGGTAACGACCCGTGGATTCGTCCGCTTCCTGTTTGGAAAGATGATCGACGTCCGGTTCCTGGGTCAGCAGCGAAGCGACGGCGCGGCGATTCGCCCGCCACCAGTGCTCCGCGTTCAAGGCGGTGCCATCATTGGACAGCAACGGAGAATCGATGCAGAAAACGGTGTAGGCCTCCTCGTCCGCCAATTGCGGGATGGGGCGGACGTAGTAGGGATTCAATTCGGCGCGCACTTCCTCAGCCAGCCGGCGGACTTCCTCGTGCAAAGAGCCGTTGCTGAATTGCAAATCGTGGTAGCCGACCAGGTCTTCGATGCGCTCCACTTCAAAGGGCACGCGAACCGTGATGCTGAGGGCGCCCACGGGCAGGAGTTTCACGATCCGTTCCACGCGCAACGGGCCGCCTGGCCCGATGCGCTCGAGCGGAGGCAGGCGGACCATTTGAGGCCGGTAAAAAAACAGGTGGCGCGGACTGCGTTTGCTGGCGTCGACGACGAATTGCGCGACGGGCTGACCGAGGAGTTCCCGCACCGGTTGCCGGACCATTTCGTAAGCCACGTCGAACGCGTAGATGTAGACGACCTCGCCATTGTATCCTCGCGCACTGGGCAAGGCGCTTTTGCGCTCCGCGGTTTTAAGATGTTCAAGGGCCGAAACCATAGCCCCTTAAGTTACCCCATGAGGAGCGCGCTGTCTAAGTGCCGGGATTACGGGGAAAATCCTAGGGGGGGAGGGGGAAATCCGAAGGCCGAAATCCGAAACAAGCCCGAATTCCGAAGCCCGAATCGATCGCAGGCCACAGTGGGCCTGCCGCCCCTTCGGATTTCTTTCGGATTTCGGATTTCGGATTTATTTTCCTCCCCTTGCGCCGCTGCTGCGCGGCGCGGACGGCGCAGCGCGCCGTCTCTACCTCGCGATGAACCGGTAGACGGTCGTGGAGCGGTATTCGGCTCCGGGACGCAGAATGACCGACGGGAAATTCGCGTGATTCACCGAATCCGGATAATGCTGGGTCTCGAGACAGAAGGCGCCGAATTTTCCAAACATCTTGCCGCCGGTGCAACGGGTGTCGGTTAAAAAATTCGCGGTGTAAAGCTGCACGCCGGGCTCGTCGGTGAGCACTTCCATGACGCGGCCGGATTTTGGTTCCATCGCCCGCGCGGCCAAGCCGACTTTGCCCTGGTTATCCAGAACAAAATTGTGGTCGTAACCGCGATGGGGTTGCGCGAACAGTTGTTCGATGTCCTTGCCGATGGTCTTCGAGGTCGTGAAATCGAACGGCGTGCGCTGGACGGATTTGATTTCGCCCGTGGGAATGAGCGTGTCGTCCGTGGGGGTAAAACTTTTCGCGGTCAACATCAACTGCTGCCCGAGCACGTCACCCTCGCCCGCAAGGTTGAAGTAGCTGTGATTGGTGAGATTGATAGCCGTGGCCTTGTCGGTCACGGCGTGGTAATCAATCCGCAATTCATTTTTGGCCGTGAAAGTATAGGTGACGGTCACCTTCAATTTCCCGGGATAATTTTCCTCGCCGTCGGCGCTGGTGTAAACGAGCTTCAAGGTCGCGCCCTCCGCGGTCTCACCCGGCGTGGCCTGCCAGACGACTTTATCAAAACCTTTCAAGCCGCCATGGAGCGAATTCGGGCCGTTGTTAACGGCCAGCGAATAGTTTTTGCCGTCGAGCGTGAATTTGCCTTTGGCGATGCGATTGGCGTAGCGGCCGCAAATCGCGCCGAAATACGGGTGGCTGCCGAGATATTGCGCCAGGTTATCAAAGCCCAGGACGACGTTGGCGAGCCGTCCGGTTTTGTCCGGCACATGGAGTTCGGTGACGGTGGCGCCGTAGGTGATGATTTTGCAGAAGGCGCCGTTGCTGCCCGGGAGGGTGTATTGCTCAACGGCCGTGCCGTCCGGCAAAGTGCCGAAATTCGATTCGGAAATTTTTGTTGCCATTTTAGTTATTCAGTCAGTGTGAAAGTCAGGGCCGACTCACGTCGGCTGCGACAGTTCGAGGGTCACCTGCGCGAACTTATACGCTCCGGCTCAAGCCGGCGGCGGGGTTTTCTTTCCGCCGCGATAGGCAAAGAACACCATCAGCGCGCCAAACACCAGCAGCACCAGGCCCCAGATGAGGTTGATGTTGATTTCCTGCCCCGCGATTTTGGTCGTGGATTCGGCGCTCTTTATGGCTCCAAAGCCAGTCAACAGCAAACCGATGAGTGAGAACATGAGGCCGATTGGCCAGCGAATATCGAGTCCCATAAAATCGTTTTCCTTTCGTGTGGGTTAAGTTTTACCAGAAAATAAAGTTCAGGATGACACAAACGACCAGCAGCACAACGCCGACGACGGCGGGCTTCTGATAAATCGGGATATTGTGGTCCACGATTTTCGGCGTCAGGGAATAGACGAGGCCTTTGAGTTCCTCGTCGGTCTTCCTTGATTCAGTTGCCAGCGAAATCACCAAGGTCAACGCGAAGCAGATGATGAACGCGAACGCGGCAAGCCAGAAGTTCTGCGCCATTTCGCTGGGGAACTCCCTCACGAGGTGGACATAGCCGCCTTTCACGCCCGGCAAGTTGCCGTGCGCGATCGTTAGTGAATGGAAGACGGCTGAGCCGGCGATGCCGCCGAACAGGCCGAGGAACGCACCCGTTCCGGTCGTGCGTTTCCAGAACATGCCAAGCAGGAACGTGGCGAATAGCGGTGCATTCACGAAGCCGAACACGAGTTGGATGATGTCCATGGCGTTGTCATACATCGAGGCGAAATAGGCCGCGCCGATGCTTAACAGGATGCCGACGACGGTGATGACTTTGCCCGTTAGGAAATAATGCCGGTCGGTCTTTCCCGGCGCGAAGTACGCCTGGTAGAGGTCGTAGGTAAAGACCGTGTTGAAGGCGGTAACATTTCCCGCCATGCCAGACATGAAGGACGCGAGCAATGCGGTCAACGCCAGGCCGAGCAGGCCGGGAGGACAATATTTTTTCACGAGCGAAAGAATGACGCCGTCATAATAATTTTCAGCGATGCTATTGTATAGACCCTGCTTGATCTGATCGTCCGACAGCTTGCTGGCAGCGTTGGCGGCCACCAGTGAAGCGATTTTGTCCGCGGCAACTTTTTTACCCAGCGCGTCGGCAACCGACTTGACGGCGACGGCGGGCTCAGCCGGACTGGCGTTTTTCACCGCCTCAACCGCTTTGGCGTAAGTTGCGTCCGAGAGAATGGGCGGTGGGATGCGGTAATTTTTATCCGGCAGCGAGGTGAGGGCCACGGCGATCATGCCGGGAACGATGACCAGGAAGGGAAAAAACATTTTCGGCACGGCAGCCACGAGCGGCGTGTTGCGGGCTGCGTTCATGTTTTTTGCCGCCATCGCGCGTTGCACGACCAAAAAGTTTGTGCACCAATAACCGAACGAGAGAACAAAGCCGAGACCGAAGATCATGGCAAACCAATCCACGCCCATGGGATTGTGCGCTGACCCGGCGAGCACGGGCTGCCAGGCGCTCGTCCAGGCGTTGGGCGCGTAAGTGATGCCGGCGTCTTTGAGACTAAGAGCCGCGGGATTGACGGCCACGGCTTGCAACGACTGGTTCATTGCATGCCAGCCACCGACGTCCTTCAAGCCGAGATAAACGACCGGCGCGAAACCCAGGACGATCATAAAAAATTGCAACACCTCCGTGTAAATCGCCGAGGTCAACCCACCTTTGAGCACATAAACAAGCACGACCGCCGAGCAGATCCACAGTCCGGCGTTATAGTCCCAACCGAGTAGTTGGTTGAGCAACTTCGCCAGCGCGTTCATCGAAATGCCGGACGCGAAAATCGTCATGACCGCGAACGCGACGGAATTCAATGCGCGGACACGCTCGTCAAAACGCATCTTCAAATACTCCGGCACCGAACGCGCCTTGGAGCCGTAATAAAACGGCATCATGAACACGGCCAGGAAGATCATCGCGGGAATGGCGCCGACCCAATAGAAATGGGCGGTGGCGATGCCGTATTTCGCGCCGCTGGCGGCCATGCCGACCAGTTCCAATGCGCCGAGATTGGCGGAAATGAACGCCAGTCCGGTCACCCAGGTGGGGATCGAGCGGCCGGACGTCAGGAAGTCCGACGAGCTTTTCATGTAGCGCGTCAACGCGAAGCCGATGCCAATGACAAATGCCACATAGATGGCGAGGATTGCGTAATCCAGGAAGCCCAGGCTGATATTCTGCATAGGGAGGGTGTTGTTAGTTATTCGTGTTCACTTTGAACGCCGCCAGATCCTGTGGGTCGGAGCGTGCCCGCCGAACCCGGCGATTTCGAGCGACAATAGAGAACCGCCGCCAGTGAGTCAATATTAGGCTACGAGATTGGCTGTCATTAGAATTCATGAGCGAGGCCAGAAGTCAGAGGCCGGAAGGCAGAAGGCGGACCTCCGACCTCCCCGCGCGCGAGTCTTGCAAAACGGCGAAAATTAAACTCTAATTCGCATGTGCTGATTCCACTATTTTCAGCCGAGCGGGTGTTCGGATATATGGAGAAGGAGCCGTGTTTCGCGCAACCTGGCCGTTAGGCAGTATCGAACTGGATGCCGAATCGCTGACTATCAATACGCTTTTAAAAAACTTCCGACTCCAATTCGTCGAAATTGAGCGTATCCAACTTGGGTGGATGAACGTTCGGCTGATTCATCATGCGCCAAGTGTTCCAAGTTCCATCACGATTTGGGGATTTGGACTACCCCGGCGCATGCGCGAAGCGATCACCAAGCACAAGCTGCCGGTTCAACTATAATTAGATGTCCAGTTGTCGTGTATCTGGCGCTGGCTATTCCCCACCCACACCACCTATAGTTGTGCGCGCGAGCTTCTCCGGGTCTTCACCGCGACCGAACGGGCGCAGGCGGAAGCTGTAGGCGTATTCGCGCGCAGGAATCAGAAACTCATCGTGCGGCCACGCGCCCCAACTGTTATCGCCACCCACACCCTGTTGTTTCAAATCGAGGTTGAGACAAATAAAATCGCGATGCGGCAGTTGGAAGGCGTGCTTGCCGGCGTTCAGGTCCTCGCTTGAGTAGTGCAGCGCGTTGGCGCTGAGGAACGGCATCCCGACGGCGAGCAGCCCCACGCTGCCTTTGCGCAGCGCCAGCCAGCGGACGTCCGCCTTGTTTCCGGTTTCGCCGGGTTCGGTGTAATCGGGGTAAAATTGTTCTTCCACCGTTCCATCGTAAACGCCCACGGGCGATTCCTTGCGATCGCTGTAAGTTTCCTCCGGGCCCGGGCCGAGCCAGGTAACGCGCTCGAAACCTTTGGGCAGGGTCATTCGCATGCCGATCCGCGGAATTTTTGCGACGTTCGTGCGGGCCGGTTTGAAGGTGGCGGTCACGATCACATCGCCGCTGCCGTAGATCTTATAGACCGTTTCCCAGTTCGAATCGGATGCAGCCGGGAGCAATGTTTCCACTTTGACTTCAAAATGATCTTGTTTCTTCTCGCCGGTAAAACCCTGGTTTACCCCCGCTTTGGCCGCATCGCGCCAGAAAGCCTGGGAATCTCTCGGTCCGTTCCGACCGCGATCGTTGTCGGTGGTGGCCCGCCAGAAATCGGGACGCAAACCCGATTGCACCAATTCCTGGCCTTTGTAATGCCATGATTTGATCCCGCCGCTGACCTCATCAAAAACAATCTCGAAATTTTTGCTGGAAACGATGGCGCCGTTGGTGTTGGCGGACCATTGGATGGGCGGCAATTCCTCGGTGGCGAGAATCGGCAGCGGTGTGGAGTCGGGCAATTTGAATTCGTCCCAGGCGATTTCGTGCCCGGCATCCGCCCAGGGCGTGTCATGATTCAGCGTGAAGATCAATTCGACAAAATATTCTACGCCGGCTTGTGGTGTGAAGGCCTTGATCGGAATCTCCACTTGCTTCGCCGCGCCGGGCGCGAGATCCAACGGCGGCAGTTTGCCGCTTTGAATTTCTTTGCCGTCAGCTTTCAATCGCCATTGGCCGGCGACGATGTCTTTCAAGTTCGTGAAGTCGTACCAATTCTTCACTTCAATTGTGCGCCGGGCGAGATCCAAGGGTTTGCAGCGGATATATTGATACCAATGCTTCACTTCGAACAATCCTGGATGCGGGCGGCGATCGGGTGTTACCAGGCCGTTGCAGCAGAAATTGTCATCGGAAGGCGTGCCCGCCGGGCCGAAGTCACCGCCATAAGCCCAGAATGTTTTATCGAGCCACCCCGGCTTTTGGTAGTGCGCCGCGGGCAGAGGTTGTTGAATCGCGCGCAATCCCTGGTCCACCCAATCCCAAATGAAACCGCCTTGCAGGTAGGGCCGCTCATAAATCTGGTTCCAATAGGAGCCGAAATCGCCGCTGCCATTGCCCATGGCATGCTCGTATTCGCACATGATGAAGGGACGCGTCTGCGGTTTGGCGGCGTATTCACCGAGGCTGCGCGGATTGGGGTACATGGGGCAAACAATGTCCGTGTAAGCCGCCCGGCCGGCCCCTTCGTAATGAACGGGGCGCGTCGAATCGCGCTGATGTATCCAAGCGGATGTCGCTTCGAAATTTGGGCCGCTGCCGGCTTCGTTGCCCAGCGACCAGATGATTACTGACGGATGATTCTTATCGCGCTCGACCATGCGGACGGTGCGGTTCATGTGCGCGTCGGCAAAATCGGGATTTTTGGCCAGAGTTTTTGCGTCGAAACCCATTCCGTGACTTTCGATGTTCGCTTCATCGATCAAATAAATCCCGTAGCGATCACACAGGTCGTACCAGGCGGGTTGGTTGGGATAGTGGGAGCAGCGAACGGCATTGATGTTGAATTGCTTCATCATCTTGATGTCGCGCTCCATCATATCAACCGCGATGGCCTGGCCGCGGTCGGGATCGAACTCGTGGCGGTCGGTGCCTTTGATCAGAATGCGTTTTCCATTCACTAGCAAATTGCCATCGCGGATTTGGACGCTGCGCAGACCGACATTGACGGGGATGACTTCGAGCACGCGGCCGTTGATGTTTTTCAGCGAGAGCAACAATTTATAAAGATTAGGTTGTTCGGCAGACCACAACTGCGCCTGGTGCACCTTCACGGTGAGCTTGAGGTTGCGCTCCGAATGTTCCGGAACCGAAACGGTGAAGCTATTGGTCGAGATGGCTTTGCCCGAGGGATCGAACAAGATCGCCTCCATGCCGGAAGCCACCGCGGAACCGCCGGCGTTCTCGATGCTGGCGTTGACGGCGATCTGGGCGGCATTCGCGGTGTAATCGATATTAGGCGTGGTCACTTCGAAATCGCGGATGTGCAGGTCCGGCGGCGACCAGAGATAAACATCGCGAAAAATTCCGCTCAGCCGCCACATATCCTGGTCTTCGAGATACGAGCCATCGCTCCAACGAAAATTTTCCAGCGCCAGCACATTTTTTCCCGGCTTGAGAAACTTCGTGATATCGAATTCGGTCGGGGTGCGGCTGTCCTTGCCCATGCCGGCCTTCTGGCCGTTGACCCACAAATCGAAGAACGAATTGACGCCGTCGAATGTCAACAAGACACGGCGGCCCGCCCAGCCGCTGGGAATTTCAAAGGTGCGGCGATAGGAATTGACCGTGTTATTTGGATCGTCTCCCGGCACGAAGGGCGGATTCGGTTTGCTCCAGGGGTAAGTGATATTTACGTAAATCGGGATGCCGTAGCCGGACAACTCAACGTTCGAAGGCACTTCGATGGTGTTCCAGGCACGGTCATCGAACTCCGTTTTCCAAAAATCCGGCACGCGCGCGAGTTGATTGGAGGAATAATGATATTTCCAATCGCCGTTCAGCGAGCGGTAAAAAGAGGATTTGACGCGCTCGATGTTCGCGGTGAATTGGATTTTGCGGGCGGTGTTCGCGTCCGGACAGACGATCATCGTTGCGTGCGCCGGCAGATTGTTGAGGCCGGTGAGGCGCGGATTTTCCCATTCGCGCAAATCCTGGTTATCCGCGGCGTAGCCAATGATGGCGGCCAATTGGAATACCGTTCCCACTAAAAATCCCGCGTTGAAGTTAAAATTAAAATATTTCTCCGTGGCCGAAGAAAACCGCTCGATGTGCATCGACATGGCGCGCAGCGTGACAAAAAAATCAATCCGCCGCAACGAACAACTCAGGGCGAAGGTGTCTAAATTTCAGGCTTCCCGATTTTATTGCAGGCAAAACGATTTTCGGAGGCTGGGCCGTGAACAAAAATCCGAAGGCCGAAATCCGAGGGCCGAAAGAAATCCGAAATCCGAAGTGCGAATCATGGCCCGGTGGGTGAAAGTCAGGCGCAGCAACTCGCATTCGATCCGTCAGCGTAATGTGTGCTGTGATCTCGATTTTTCGATTGCTGTGACTGGTCTTCGACGCCGCCGTGCTGTGAATTGGGAAATCGGAAATATTAATTCAAATCGGTGCTGGAGAAATTTTTTCGGGGAAAAACCCGGCGTTTTCCGCGCAAAAACGAACCCTGCGGAATCATTTCCGCGCTCCATCGCAAAATACGTTCACACAAAGACAAATTTCGCGAAGATATGTTTCTTGGCTGCTATAAGTTGTCTCTGGTGAGAGTGATTTGATTTTTAGATTGCCTAATCTTCGCCATAGCCCGGCGAGAACAGTCTAGTGATTTTTTTGATGTTATGTTACCGACCCTCGCACAACAAAAATCGAAATCCGTCGATCGCGTGATGAAACACGCGAGCGGGGACAAGCGATTCAAGATCCTCGAAGTTCACATGAAGCGGCATCAGCACAAGGCGGATGCGCTCATCGAAGTATTGCACAAGGCACAGGAGCTTTTTGGCTTTCTCGATAACGACCTCCTGTTGTTCATTGCGTACAGTTTGAAGCTCCCGCCGAGCCGGGTTTACGGCGTGGCGACCTTCTATCATTTCTTCACGCTCAAGCCGCAGGGCAAGCACACCTGCGTGGTGTGCATGGGAACCGCCTGCTATGTGAAGGGCGGCGAAAAAGTCCTGAACGCGGTGCAGGAACGGGCCAAGATTCGCTCCGGGGAAACCACCCCCGACAACGAACTTTCCCTGCTCACCGCCCGCTGCATCGGCGCCTGCGGTATTGCGCCCGCCGTTGTTTATGACGGCCAGGTGGCGCCCAAGCAAACGCCGGAAGCGGCCCTCGAAAAAATTAATCAGTGGATCAAATAAGCCATGCAAATTGACGATTTAAAAGCGATTGCCGATAAGGAAAAGGCCTCGGCCAAGAAACATTGCCTGCGCACCTGCATGTCCGCCGGATGCATGTCGTCCCGGGCCGATGTCATCAAGAAAAACCTCGAAACGGCCGCGAAGGAGCAGGGGATGGAGGCCGACGTGGAGGTCCGCCGGGTGGGCTGCATGGGATTTTGCGGCCAGGGCCCGCTCGTGGGCGTGGACCACAAGGATGGCGCGGAGGAATTGTTCGAATTTGTCAAACCGGAAGACGCATCGTCGATCATCAGTTCGCTCAAGGGCGGCAAATGCGATGTGCACCGTGGCGATCCCAAGCACCCCTTCTTCGCCAAACAGGTCAAAATCGTCCGCGCCAACGGCGGAATTGTGGATCCGGAGAGCATTGAGGATTACATCGCGGCCGACGGTTACCAGGCGTTGCACCACGTGCTGACGGAGATGAAGCCAGCCGAGGTGGTGGAAGCGATCACGAAGAGCGGATTGCGCGGACGCGGCGGCGCGGGTTTCCCGACCGGTTTGAAATGGGGCACGGTGGCCAAATCGCCCGGCGCGAAAAAATATATTGTCTGTAATGGCGACGAAGGCGACCCGGGCGCGTTCATGGATCGCAGCGTCCTGGAGAGCGACCCGCATCTGGTGCTGGAAGGCATGGCCATCGCGGCCTATGCCGTTGGCGCGGACCAGGGATTTCTTTACGTGCGCGCGGAGTATCCGCTGGCGATTTCGCGATTGCAGATTGCGATCAAACAAGCGAAGGCGCTGGGTTTGCTCGGCGGCGGCATTTTCGAAACGCCGTTCGTGTTCAACGTGGATATCCGCATCGGCGCGGGAGCGTTCGTTTGCGGTGAAGAAACGGCATTGATGGCGTCCGTCGAAGGCAAACGCGGCACGCCGCGGCCCCGGCCGCCGTTCCCGGCCGAGAGCGGATTGTGGGGTTGCCCCACGCTCATCAATAACGTGGAAACCTTCGCCAACATCGCGCCGATCGTCAATAAAGGCGCGGATTGGTATGCGAGTTTTGGCACGGAAAAGAGCAAGGGCACGAAAGTTTTTGCGCTTACCGGGAAGATCACCAACAACGGCCTCATCGAAGTTCCGATGGGCATCCCTTTACGGCAAATCGTCGAGGAAATGGGTGGGGGCGCGCCGGACGGCCGAAAGATCAAGTCGGTGCAAACCGGCGGACCGTCCGGCGGGTGCATCCCCGCGCAGCACCTCGATACGCCGGTCGATTACGAGTCGCTCACCAAGCTCGGTTCCATCATGGGTTCGGGCGGCATGGTTGTCATGGACGACACGACGAACATGGTGGAAATCGCGAAGTTCTATATGGAATTCTGCATGGATGAATCCTGCGGCAAATGCATCCCCTGCCGCGCGGGAACCACGCAAATGTTCCATCTGCTTGAAAAGATCGTTCAACGGAAAGCGACCGCGCGCGATTTGGCCAAGCTGGAGGAGCTTTGCGACATGGTTCGCAACACGAGTCTCTGCGGCCTGGGTCAGACCGCACCGAATCCGGTGACCAGCACGCTGCGATTTTTCCGCAATGAGTACGAAGAACGGCTGCAACCCGATCCGTTCGGGCCGAATGGCCAGGGCAAAGCTGAAAGTAAATAAATTTAGATATGTCTGCAAAAACATTAACGATTGACGGCAAACAGGTCAGCGCGCCGGAAGGCGCGACAGTGCTGGCGGTGGCGGAGGATGCTGGAATAAAAATTCCGACGCTCTGTCATCTCGAAGGCGTTTACGATGTCGGCGCGTGCCGGCTGTGTCTCGTGGAAGTCGCCGGGGTGCCGAAACTATTGCCCGCCTGCACGACCATTGTTCGCGAGGGCATGGACATTAAAACAGACAGCGAGCGTCTGCGGAAATATCGCCGCATGACGTTGGAGCTGCTGTTCGCCGAGCGCAATCACGTCTGCGCGGTGTGTGTTTCCAACGGCCATTGCGAATTGCAAACGCTCGCTTACGAACACGGCATGGACCACGTGCGCTATGATTACCAGTTTCCGAAATGGAACGTGGATATCACGCATCCGCTGTTCGGCATGGACCACAACCGTTGCATTCTCTGCACGCGCTGCGTGCGCGTGTGCTGGCACATCGAAGGCGCGGGCACCAAGAACGTTTCCGGGCGCGGCTCGAAATCGCAAATCATCACCGACCTCTTTCAGCCGTGGGGCGAATCGGAAAGTTGCACGAAATGCGGCAAGTGCGTCATGTCCTGCCCGACCGGGGCATTGTTCAATCGCGGCGCGACCGTCGGGGAGATGGAACACGACCGCGCGAAACTTGAATTCATCAGCACCGCCCGGGAGAAAAAACAATGGATTCCGTAAGGAACCCCGGCCAGATGACCGTTGTCCGAAAAATTTGAATTGAAACTATGAAATTACGACTCGCCACAGTTTGGTTGGGCGGCTGTTCCGGCTGCCACATGTCGTTCCTGGATCTGGACGAGTTCCTGATCGATCTCGCCGAGAAGGTTGAAATTGTTTTCAGCCCCGTCGTGGACACGAAGGAATACCCGCACAACGTCGACCTTTGCCTCATCGAAGGCGCTGTTTGCAACGAGGACCATGTGGAGATGCTTCACCACATCCGCGAACGGACTAAAACCGTCGTCTCCTTCGGCGATTGCGCCGTGACCGGAAATGTTACCGCCATCCGCAACCAGCTCGGGCTCGGCAATCGCGAGAACGTTTTGCAGCGCGCCTACATGGACGCGGCGCAGTTCAACCCCTGCGTGCCGGAGCATAAAGGTATTGTGCCACCGCTGCTCGCGCGAGTGATGCCGGTGCACGAAATGATCCATGTGGAATATTTTTTACCGGGCTGCCCTCCGTCGGCTGCCAGGATCAAATCTTTCGTGGCGCAATTGCTCGAAGGCAAAACGCCCGTGTTGACAGGTGCGGACATTAAATTCGGATGAGCCGGACCTCAAGGTCCCCAAAACTATTTTAGATTATGTCAAAACGAATTCTCATTGATCCAGTGACCCGCATCGAAGGGCACGCCAAGATCAGCATTTTCCTCGACGACGCGGGCAATGTGTCCGACGCGGAGTTTCACGTGGTCGAATTTCGCGGTTTCGAAAAATTCTGCGAAGGCCGTCCGATGAGCGAAATGCCGAGCATCACGCCCCGCATTTGCGGCATTTGCCCCGTGAGCCATTTGCTCACCTCGGCGAAGGCCGGCGACGCGATTCTCGCCGTGGCCATCCCGCCGGCCGCGGACAAATTGCGCCGGTTGATGAATCTCGGACAAATCGTCCAAAGCCATGCCTTGAGCTTCTTCCACCTGAGCGCGCCGGACTTTTTGCTCGGCTGGGATACGCCGGTCGACAAGCGGAATGTTTTCGGCATCGTGGCCGCCAATCCCGAACTCGCTCGCGCGGGCATCCGGCTGCGGCAATTCGGCCAGGAAGTCATTGAAATTCTCGGCGGAAAGAAAATTCACCCGGCCTGGGCGGTGCCCGGCGGCGTGCGCAGCCCGTTGACGACTGAAGGCCGCGAAAAAATTCGCGCCTGGTTGCCGGAAGCATTCGCCACCACGAAGCTGGCGCTGGACATTTTCAAAAAAGTGCTCAAAAGCCACGAGAAGGAAACGCAATTCTTCGGGAATTTCCCGTCTTTATTCATGGGCCTCGTCGCCCCGGACGGCTCATGGGAACATCATGGCGGCAAACTGCGTTTTACGGACAGCAGCGGCAGCATCATCGCCGACCAGCTTGATCCGCAGAAATATTACGAGTTCATCGGCGAAGCGGTGCAGAAGAATTCCTATCTTAAATCGCCGTATTACACGCCGCTGGGTTTTCCGGACGGCATGTATCGCGTGGGTCCGTTGGCCCGCCTGAACGTCTGCGAACAAATCGGCGTGCCGCAGGCGGACAAGGAATTGAAAAACTTCAAGAGCTTCGGCCGGGGCGCGGTCACATCGTCGTTCCTGTATCATTACGCGCGGTTGATCGAAATTCTCGCCGCCATTGAATTCATCGAGCGCTACATGGAAGATCCGGAACTGTTATCCGACCATTTGCGCGCGGACGCGGGCATCAACAGTTTGCGCGGCGTGGGCGCCAGTGAAGCGCCTCGCGGCACGCTTTTTCATGATTACACGGTCGATGAAGATGGCCTGCTCAAGAAGGTAAACCTGGTGATTGCCACCGGGCAAAACAACCTGGCGATGAACCAGACGGTGGCGCAAATCGCGCGGCATTACATTCGCGGCAACAACATCCCCGAAGCCATGCTCAATCGCGTGGAGCACGGCATCCGCTGCTACGACCCGTGCCTGAGTTGTTCCACCCACGCCGCGGGACAAATGCCATTGGAAGTCGAGTTGCTCGCGCCGGACGGAACCATCCTGCAAAAAGTCGTTCGCGACTGAGGCTTTCATGAACAAGCCCGCCAAACGAGGACCAAAGGGCGGAACGAAATCGGCACTCCTCGTTATTGGCTACGGCAATGAACTTCGCTCCGACGATGGCGTCGGACCGAAAACGGCGGCCGCCGTGGCGGAGTGGCATCTGCCCGATGTCCACACCCTGATCTGCCACCAGCTCACTCCCGAGTTGGCCGTGCCGATTGCATCCACCCAATGCGTGATTTTCATCGACGCCTGCGTGGATTCAGCGACTGTCGAGCTGCGCCAGCTTCGGCCGGTGGACTCGTCGCAGGTCATGGCGCATGCGCCGGATCCGCAAATGTTGCTGCAGCTTGCCAAGGAAATTTTTGGCCGTTCGCCCTCGGCCTTTTGGCTTACAATCCCGATCGAAAACATCGCTTTCGGTGAAGGGCTCTCCGCGCGAGCCCAGGCGGGCTCCCAAATCGCCCTGGAAAAAATCCGCGGCCTGCTCGGAACCACGACTTAACGAACCCGTATGCGGTACGGCGCATCACGCCGTGCGCGCTGCTTCCTTTTGCAAAGAACGGCAAAACTGGAATTTGCGCGAAACGACACAGTTCCTGGAAGGCGAAATTAAAATTGTGCCCATCAAGGGTGGACCTGACGCAAATCTTCCGCCACAAGCACGACGACGAAATGGATTTCGCCGAAGTGAAAGGGCTGGAGAACGTCAAGCGCGCCTTGGAGATCGCCGCCATCGGCGGTCACATTGTCTTTGTGTTGTGGTCGAATGCACCAATCTTTGCGGAGTCGTGCGGAGCGCGCTGGTCACTGTTTTCCGACTTTGCTTATTACGAAGAGCCGTGTAATTGAGCAAGCACAGTTTCATGCGTATCCTGCAACATTCGGAGGAACACAAGACACTTCGAAATCGACCTTCTGAAACTCGGAGTTGCTGATCTGGGACACGCGGCCTTCTTTCATCTGAACTGCGGTTTGATGCTTTTAGACAAGCAGGGTGTTTATTGTTCTTGTTAATGCAATATCCGCGGATTGACAGGACTAGTAGCATCTACATGGAAAAATCTTGTATGTTCAGACGACTGACCACATTGCTTTACGTCGGTCTACTGGCGGGAATGGCGCAAGCCCAGCCGACGATTACCCAACAACCGGCGGACCAAGCAACGACCAATGGGGGATCCGTTGCGTTCAGTGTGGTAGTTTCGGGTACCGGTCCATTCACGTATCAGTGGCGGTTTAATGGAACCAACACGCCAAACAACGTCATTACGACAATTGCCGGCAACGGCATCAATGCCTTCGCCGGGGATGGTGGAGCGGCTACCAACGCTAGTGTGTCACGGCCTGCTGCCATGGCCATGGATGTCGCCGGCAATCTATATATTGCCGACAGTGACAACAACCGCATCCGCAAGGTGGACACCAACGGTTTCATTACCACCGTGGCTGGTTATAGCGCAGGGTATTCGGGTGATGGAGGCGCGGCCACCAATGCCAAACTGTTTTATCCTTACGGTGTGGCAATGGATACGGTGGGCAATTTGTATATCGCAGACAGTATCAACAATCGCGTCCGGGTCGTTGACACCAATGGCATTATTCGCACGGTGGCGGGCAATGGCATCGCAGCTTATGCGGGAGACGGAGGTGCGGCCACCAACGCTAGTCTGAATACCCCGTGGTCCGTAACTGCCGATGCAGTGGGCAACCTATTTATTGTTGACACAGCCAACAACCGCATCCGCAAAGTAGCCACCAATGGCATCATAACAACCGTAGCCGGTAATGGCACTTACGGGTATTCCGGCGACGGAGGACCGGCCACCAATGCCAATCTTTCTTCGCCGAGGGGTGTAGCTGTGGACAGTGTGGGTTCCCTGTATATTGCTGATTACGAAAACAATTGTGTCCGGAGAGTGGGAACTAATGGTATCATCACCACTGTGGCTGGCAATGGCAGTTCGGGGAATTCCGGGGACGGTGGTCGAGCCACCAACGCAACGTTCCAATACACCGCCGGTGTCGCCTTGGATGCAGCAGGCAACTTGTATATAGTTGATACCGGGAACTGTCGCATCCGTAAAGTGGTCACCAACGGCATCATTACCACCGTGGTCGGCAACGGCAGCGCCGGTTATACCGGTGATGGAGGCGCGCCCACCAATGCCAGTCTTTATTTTCCTTATGGGGTAATGTCAGATGCCGTTGGAAACGTGTATATTGGTGACACCGCCAATTACCGGGTTCGGGAGGCCCAGTTTAGCCAGTATCCGACATATCGATTAAGAAACGTCAGCACCAACAACGCTGGCAATTTTTCCGTCGTCATCACCAGTTCTTCCGGTAGCGTTACCAGCAGAGTGGCGACGTTGGCCATCGGCACTCTACCAAAGATTACCCAACAACCAGTGGACCAGACCTCATGGACTGGCACCTCAGCAACCTTTTTGGTCACGGCCAGTGGCACGGCGCCTCTCAATTATCAGTGGACATTTAACGGAACCAATATTGCGGGGGCCACGAATGCCAGCTACACAATCAGCAACGTGACAACCAACGGCGCGGGATATTATTCAGCAATAGTGACAAATCGGTATGGTTCTGCGGCAAGCGGAAGCGCCACGTTGACCGTGAACTACCTTACCGAAAGTCGAGTAGTGACTAATGGAACGATTGCGGTGTTCTGCGTCTCGTTGCCGGTTGCCGGGCCGTTGAGCTATCGGTGGCTGTTTAATGGAAACTATATTCCCAATGACATAATCACTACGGTCGCGGGCAGCAATACCGGTTATTCGGGCGATGGCAGCGCAGCGACCAATGCGCTGTTATATTTTCCTGCCAGTATTACCGTAGATGGCGCGGGCAACCTCTTCATTGCGGATACCGACAACCACCGCGTCCGCAGGGTTGGAACCGATGGCATTATCACGACGGTGGCGGGCACTGGCACAGCCGGTTATTCCGGCGATGGCGGCGTCGCGACCAATGCGAATTTGTATCTTCCAAACGGTGTTGCAGTGGACAGCATGGGCAACCTGTTCATCGCGGACACGGACAATCATCGCATTCGCAAGGTCGAAACTAATGGCGTCATTACGACGGTGGCGGGTACTGGCACAGCCGGTTACTCCGGTGATGGAGGTGCGGCGACCGGCGCAAAGTTGCATTACCCATCGGGCGTGACAGTAGACGGTCTCGGCAACCTGTTCATCGCGGATACCGTTAATTACCGTGTCCGCCGGGTGGAAGCCAACGGGATTATCACAACAGTGGCGGGCACTGGAACGGCCGGTTACTCCGGTGATGGTGGCGCATCTACCAACGCAAAGTTGTATCTTCCCTGGAGTTCGGCCGTGGATGGTGCCGGCAATCTGTTCATCGCAGATTACGGTAATAATTGCGTCCGCGAAGTGGGAACCAATGGGATCATTACAACAGTGGCCGGCACCGGAACGGCTGGTTATTCCGGCGATGGCGGCTCGGCTGCGAATGCGAAGCTGTTTGATCCCGAAGGCGTGTCATTGGACAGCATTGGCAATCTTTTCGTTGCGGATTACGGCAATAACCGAGTCCGTGAGGTAGGAACGAACAGTATTATCACGACGGTGGCTGGCAGTGGAATGGTTGGGCGTACCGGCGATGGCGGTTCTGCGACCAATGCTGCGTTCTACGGCCCGACCGGCGTGGCCGTGGATGGTGCGGGCAATCTATTCATTGCAGATAAGGGCAACAGCCATATTCGCGAAGTCGGATTTACCGGCTCCCCGGCATTGACTTTATATAATGTCACATCCGACAATACGGGCAATTATCAAGTCATTGTTACCGGCTCATTCGGCAGCATTACGAGCAGTGTCACCTCACTGACGGTAGTGTGGCCACCGGTAATTTCCAGGTTGGCGAACAACGCTGACGGAAGCGTGATGTTGAATTTGACGACCACCACAAATGTCAGCAGCCGCATTTATGCTACCACGAACCTCGCCATGCCGGTGGTCTGGCAGCCAATCTACACCAATCTTACGGGCGGAATATGGCAGTTCACGGACCCTAATACCAGTGAGACAATGTCCAAATTTTATCTGTTATCCACCCCGTAGCGCGGACGAAGCGACTTTAGCGGAGGTTGCTTTCGTGTTGTACAACCGAATAGCTAATGGTGCTTTTGTCGCCTCCCGGAAAATCTAAATTGAACTTCTCTGCGAACTCCCCCATAACATCCGCATGTTGGCCAAGGTTTGTTCTGCTGCCGTAAACGGTATCGAAGCGTATCCCATCGAAGTCGAGGTGAACGCCGGCTGGGGTGATACCAAGATCGTCATCGTCGGTTTG
>Ga0265338_10000725_pt1 | contig 56161 bp, 106 predicted proteins | sample 42126metaG_FD_193579 | JGI IMG/M metagenome (GOLD analysis project Ga0265338, IMG submission 193579) | Rhizosphere microbial communities from Carex aquatilis grown in University of Washington, Seatle, WA, United States - 4-21-26 metaG | ecosystem: Host-associated > Plants > Roots > Rhizosphere... | reverse complement strand
TACCAGAACCGGAGACTCTTCTTCCAACTCCAGAGGGATAACGAACTCCCCTGCGGTAAATAACGAATAGCTTTCAAACATGGCACTCAATCGATGTTGACGTTGGGCAGGAACTTGATATTGAAGGGCAGGCTGCCGCGCATGCGCAGCAGATAGGTAATCACCAATTGCAGGATGGTGCCTACAAGCACCACCAGGCCGAACACGAAGAAATCACGTTTCATCAGGAAACTCCACCGTAGGTGTGAACTTGAAGTACCGTTCAGGGCGGCCCTGAACCATGACGTAGTGCGGCTTATTCCGCTGATCCCGGTACAGCACCAGGTGCCGCATTCGACCGCGCAGAGACCTCTGTATTTTGGCCACTTGTAAAATACCGGCCGGCGTTTCAACCGGCTCACCGCGCAAAAGGGCCTCTTTCATCACTTCAAAGACTGCCCTCGTGGCCTTCCAGGAACGGCGGGCCGAGAATCCCTCGTCTTCCACAACTCGCGCCAGATCAATCTGTGTCCGTTTCCGCATCGCGCTCAACCCTTCTTCCAGTAATCGTCCACGACGACATCAACCCTGTTCTGCAGCTGATTCAAATGCACGGTCTTCTTGATCCAGTAATTCTCCAAGGCGTCCCACTCTCGGATCACCGTCTCAGTCTGGTCGTAGGCCCATTCCATGGAGCGCACCAATAACTGGGGAACCGGCCCGGGTTGCTTGGAGGTGCCGGCATCTTCTTCCGGACACTGTCCGACCAGCTCGTCATGCACTGCCAGGAGGACGCGAGCGTCATAAATGCGATCGCCGCTGACCTTGCCATTGTTCTGCCGGCTAACGAAGAAGTCCGCGCAGCCGCGGATCGCCCGATAGAACTGGTCCTCAGCCATCTTCAACATGTCTGCACACGTCGACTGAATTGGCTGATTGCCGGCGTACCGCTCGATCTGGGAACGGACCTTATGATAATTCTCACTGCCGCGGGGCGGAACGGTATACCACCGCAGACGTCCTTTGGCCGAACGGGTCAAGCCATCGGAAATGGCGCCTTCCCGAAGAGTATCGAGCCAGGCCTTGAGCACACAGGCGCGCTCGAAGTATTTGTCGATGAACTCCTGCGAACCTTCCTTGGTCATTCCGGTCATCTGCGAGATGCGAAGAGCCGAAGCGCCATAAGGAATTCCGAAGGTTGTCGTCTTAATGCGGGACCGGATGGCTACGTATTCTTTGTGCTTGTCGTGGCCGTCGTTCTTGTATGCCGCGTAGAACTCGTCATACGGAATGTCGAAGACCTCGCTGGCCATGTAGCAGTGAATATCCTTGCCGGAGTTCACTGCTCGAATCAGGAACGGGTCCTGACTCAGCCACGCCATGATCTTGACTTCGATCTGCGAGAAGTCCGCCGAGAAGATCTTGTAGCCCGGAGCCGCCCGCACGGCCTCGCGCTCGTCCGGCACCCGCCACGATACGCCCCAGGTCCATAACCCGGTGTTCTGGTCCTGCACGGGTTCGCGGTAATACTCTTTGAAACCGATGCGGCCCAGGAACTCGCGTTCCGGGGGCGTAGGAGGAACGATGCTGAGACTCACAAACTACCTTCCTGAAGACTAGTTGTCGTCGCTGAACAGATCCGAATCGTCCTCGGGAATGTCCTGTTCTTCGGCGTTGCTGCTGAGCATTTGCTCGTGTGCTTTCCGCAATACCACCCGGCGCTCACGTTCGGTGAACGGGATCTGCACAATCAGGTGTCCATTGCGGTCCATATACGGCGGCAGGCAGCCGGGCTCGACAGCAATCTGTCCGTCGGCCTCCGCGGCCAGGGAAAAGAACTGAGCCATCAACATCTGCTCCTGGGCTTGCGCCGCCAGGTGCGAAGCCGCCGCCACCTGCGCGTTACGAAACGCCTTCAGGGACTCCCGCCGCTGCACGTCCAACTGCCCATGCAACGACTGCAGCCGTTCCAATAGGTCGGGGGCTGCCACTTCATTCAAGTCAATCTTGGTGATCTGAATCACTCTCTTAGACATCTCGTTACTCTCCACACTCAAATTGGGAGCCGGTGTGCCGGGTTTCCCCGGCCTCCACGACTAAAAAAGGGATGTTAGCTGTCCCTCGATGAAAGTCTTGGCACCTGCCTCATCTCGCAGGTGTGTGTCCGATCGCTAGGTCGCCGGACACACAGAACACCGGCATAACTTGTCACTTCACTGTGATCCGCGGCCGGGGTCCGGCCAGCGAACTGTGCTGGTACTCTCGCAGCGGAATCAGTACGTATATTTCCGCAATCCCCTCCGCGGGGAGGGGCCGATCCTCCGATTTACGGATTGCTGCGGCATCCAGAGACTCCGGAGGGCTTACTGCCAGAAGGTCACCATTGGCTGCCTTCCTGCACACGATGGCGCTTCGACTCATGCTGCAACTCCTAATCCAAACTGTTTCTCGACCAGTGCCAGTTCGGCCGGATCGGTAATCAACTCATAGATCTCTTCCGGCCGCGGCAACTGTTGAAAGTCACTCGAATAGCGCCCCGTAGCAATGGTCTGCGTGCGGTCCCGGTTGGCCCAGGCGGAATCACCGATACCCAGTTGCTTGAAACTGGGGTGCAGGCGCCCATCGTCAGGATGAACCCGGTTCAGCATGGGTATCCCGTAAGTCGACGTGCGCTTGCGGACCACCGAATATTCGACCATCAGCCTGGTCAACTCGTGGTCGATTTCCTTAAAGGTTGCGCGCCGCGCATTCTCCGGATTCAGGCCGATCCGGCGCAAAGCTTCCAGTTTCTGCTCGTTGGAATCCAGGTCGAAGTTCTCGAAATCGATCGAACCGAGCATCTCCAGGACTTCATCCATAGCCGACGGCGTCGCTTTCTTTCCCTGCTTCTTCAGCTCCGCATTGAAGACTTCCTTGATGCGATGCTCAAGCCATATCTGGCGCCGGCCCCAGTAGTCAATGATCAATGCCATCACATCAGGGTGCAGCAGGACGCCGGTAAGTTCCATCTCCGCGGTAACCGGGATGGCATTGAACTCGATCTGCGCAATATCGTTCAGCTTGTGCTTGCGCAGGGCGGCGGTCTGCCCATCAAAGATCGGAAACAACAGGTACACGTCGCGCGCCGCGTAATAGATCTGGTCCTCGGTGAACGCGCCTTTATGAGCAATGAAGTCACCGCGGACCTGTTTCGAAATCAGCCGGCAAGGCGGGTAAGTGCGCGCCAGATCGAGCAGGCTGACGCTATAGCCGTCCAGGCCCGCCTGCAACAGCTGCTGCGCCAGCATGGTGCAGAACATGCGCACGATATGGATGCGGTACTTCGCCATCAACCACTCGAAATCGAAGGTAATGTTCTGGTTGATGTGCAGCAGCTTGTCCGATTCAAGCACCTCTTTGAAGAAGGGGATCAACTCCGGCTGCACCACGTAAACCTTGTCCCGGTTGCCGACCTGCATCAGCAGAACTCGGGAGCTCTTCTTGATGGGGTCCAAGCCGTCTTCCGCGCTCTCGCCGCCGGTCTCAAGATCGACACCCAGGTGATTCTTCGACCACAGTTTGACCAGGGCCGGCACCAGGTCCTGCTCTTCCCGCTGCGGGCGAACCCGCAACGCCTTCGCATGGTAAAGTTGCGGAATCAGCTCTTCGATCCAGTCCGAATACCCAATTACCTGGTAGTCGAAAGGAATATGCTCCTCTAAAACAAAGGAGTAATCCGAACTATATTGAGCCTTCTTGGCCATCTCAGGCCGCCCGCAAGCGCAAATTCCGCATAGCCTGGTGTACGTTCCGGCGCAGGTCGTCCAGGCTGCCCCGGTTGTCAATCACAACGTCCGGTACCAGCCTGGCCAGATTCCGCTCGCTCACGTGCTGTATCAGGTGGATATCGTAGGACTTTTGGTACAACCCCGCATCGCGCGTCACCCTCCACAACTGGCCCCGGTAGCGCCGGATCAGGGTTTCTTCGTTTGGAAACCGCACGTCCGAAAAGAAGATGCGGGCGGCTTTCGAAGACTTAAACCGGTGCTCGGTCAGGTTCACCCAATAATCCGGGTCTTGTCCCCGCCGGAACTCTGTGCCGTACTGCTGATGCAGTTCCCGCATATCCGGTGAAGTCGGCTTGCCAAACGGATCGAGCTCTCCCAGGGCCAGGCAAGTCAACACCGCGTCTCGGGTGGACTCCGGCATGGTATCCCACAGGAAGCTGCGGTAGTTCTCATCGAGCAATACGCGCGCCTCCTCCATCTTTACGTCGTCGCCAAAGGCAAAGCGGGCATAGCCAAAGGCCTCGCTCATAATATTGGCCACTTCGTCCTTGCCGGAGCCGAATTCGCCGCAGACCCCGATCACCGCCGGATAGCTTGCATATCTCATGGTGCTTACCTCATAGAGCGCTTTGCGAGCGTCATCTATAGCATACAACTAACTGTTAGTTCGGTCAAGGACCAAATCCTTAGCGGTTCTGCAGAAAGGCTTCTGCCGGAATGCGCTGCCGGTTCATGTCCCTGGAGATCTCCGCGGCCGATCGGAGGCGCCGGATACCCTGCTGCCGGATCCAGCCGCGGCGCCGCCCCCGGGAACCCGAAGACTGCCAATCCACGGTCAGCCCGCAGGCATCTATGGATACCACAGTGCCCACGCCATTCTGCCCGTCAATATCGGCGACTTCGTCACCGGTCTGAATGGCGATGCCCATCTTCAGGCGACCTTTTCCACCAACTGGGGACGCTGGGGCGCGTTGAGGCGCGCCGAGACGGCCTGCATGCGCTCGATCCGCAGATCCCGCACTTTCTCGCAGAGAAACAGGGGAAATCTCGTATCGTTCGCCTGATTAGACCCTCGGAAGTTATCCGGAACCTGCTCGATCAAATATTCGATGATATCCCGTTCGGTCTTGGTTGTTTCTGTTGGGTTACGCATATTCACTCCTTCGCTCAATGAGCTTCCAGACACACTTCGATACTTTCATCGTCCACGCCGTCGTACATCCATTCGGCCTTGTCTCCGCGGGCCTGTTCCACGGCTTTCCGTTCGGCTTCCTGCTGGCTCGCCGCTTCGACAGTGATGTGTGTACTCACATCTGCCTGGGCGACAAGCGTCACGGTATAGGTCATCCTGTGCTCCTCGATCTAAATACTGCGAGAACCGAAGGTCTGCATATCCAGATCGGGCAGTTCCTGCAGCTCCATCACGTTCCACAGTTGCAGCAACTCCGCCTGTTCCGCCGCCAGCTGCTTTTGCATGGCTTTATCCAGGTTTGCCAGGGTGGCTTGGATATGCTTACAGTGCCCGTTAGGAAACTTCTTGCGCTGAAAGATCCAGGCTTTGCACGAACACTGCATCTCGAGTGTGGTCTTCAGTTGCGCGACCACGTAACTAACGCTGGAATCCGTAAACGACTTCACGGTCCAGCGATGCGCGTACCGGTCAACTTTAGTCTTTGCCATCGTCATCCAACCTATAGGCTTTGAGCCGCCTGGTACCCGGCTGTGTAAAATCAGCGGGTGGCGGAATAATTGCAGAACCGTCCGACAACGTGTAATGCCAAGGCTTTGCATTCCTACAGCAATACCCGCAGCTAAAGTTGGGTGTGCAGCGGCATTCGATGTTTCTAGCCATGTTTACGGCCAGCTCACGACTCCGGTGGAATTGATGCCGTTCCCACCGGCACACGCCCAAGCGATACTCCACGGTGGGACATTCAGGAAAGTCCCAGGTGGCGCTGGGATGGAAGTAGGGTTGATCGCCATCACACAGAGCACCTCGTTGAAACCCCACGTCATCTTGAGCAGTTCCGGGCTGTATGCTGTCAACTTGGGTTCGGTCACGATGGTATTCCCATCGGCCGTCTTGCAGTTGCCGGCTATGCTGATAGTGGCACCCAACACCTTCGCAAACGTGCACACGGTTCCCTCGGAACCGGTCACTTGAAACACCGGCTTGGTTGTCTGAGCAGACAACACACCGGCCATTAACATTGCTGCTACCGCTACGACACACTTCATGCGACTTGTTTCCTCTTACTACTGACTTGGAGTTCCTGAGAGGAATGGTTACAGGTGCGGTGGAACTCCAAGATCCGCACCTGTAACTTGAATAAGTGACTAACTACACCCTGAGGTACCGCCGCAGTTTTCACACTTAAAGCAAGCACCGTTGCGCACCATCAGCTGGCCACAATCGGTACAGATCGGCGCGTCCATGCTCGGCCTGCTGTTCATGGCCCCAATATGCGGCCGTAACCAGTACTCACGGTGCGACGCGTCTAACTCCGGATTCAACTCCGCCGGCTGAGCGGCCGCCACTACAATAGGTTCCCCTTTGTCCAGATCGAGCCTCTGCGGCTCGAGGAACTGGTGTTCGAGGAACTTGAAGATGTAATCGACCACGGAGTCGGCCAGATGGATCTCTTCGTTTTCAGTCCAGCCAGAAGGTTCAAACTTCATGTACTTGAACTTGCTGACCAACCGTTCGAGAGGCACCCCGTACTGTAGATTGAAGCTGACAGATGTAGCGAACGCGTCCATCAACCCGGAAATGGTAGAGCCCTCCTTTGCCATGGTGATAAAGATCTCACCCGGCGCGCCGTCGTCATAGAGACCGACGTGCAAGTACCCTGTATGCCCTGCGATGCGGAATTTGTGGCAGACCGCCTGGCGCGTGCGCGGCATTTGATGGTGATACGGGCGGTGCTGCGCCGCCTGCAGTTCATCTTTGGGAACCAGGCCCTGTGCGGCCAACCATTCCCTACCCTTCGGATCCGACAACAACGCCGCAATTCGCAGCTCCTGGTCGGCTGTACCCAGGCCGCCGGAACCCTTATAATCCTCCAGTCCGTGTTGCGGAAGGGCCTTCAGTTCCTTCTTCACTGATAGTGGCTGGCTCTGTTTGCAGCCGTCCCGATAGACAGTGACGGACTTCAGGCCTAGCTCCCAGGCCTTTTTATAGACCTCGACGATCTCATCCGGCGTAGCCGTTGACGGCATATTCACCGTCTTAGAGATACCGCCGGAAATGAACGGCTGCACTGCGGCCATCATGAGGACGTGGGCCATATACGAAATCGCCCGGGTATGACCGTCCGCCGGGAAGGAAGTATCGAAGATGGCCAGATCTTCATCCTTGATACCGGAACCCTCCAAAGTGCCGTGCTCTTTGACGTAATCCAGGATGGCTGGAATCGTAACGCCATAACCAAGAGCCCCTAAAGCACGCTCAACGGTCTGGTTAACGATCTTCATCTGGCCGCCGCCTACCAGCTTCTTGTACTTCACCAAAGCCAGCTCTGGCTCGATACCTGTGGTATCGCAGTCCATCATGAAGCCGATGGTTCCGGTTGGAGCCACCACGGTCACCTGGGCATTGCGAAAGCCGCGAGCTGTCATGATCTCTGACCACCAGAGTCTGTCGGCATAAGCCGCGATCCTTCTCGCATTGCCGGAACTATTGCCGTGCAACTGCTTGGAAGCCTCCAGGTGCGCACTCAATACCGAATCCATGTATCCGCGGTTAAAGTCATAGCGCTCGAAAGAACCTTGCTGGTCCGCAATCCGACTGCTTTGCCAGTACGCCTGCGAAGTCATCAGGGAAGTGATGGCGCCTGCCAGTTGCCGGCCCTCCTCACTGTCATATGGTAGTTTCGATGCCATCAGATAGGCCCCCAGGTTGGCAAAGCCTAAACCCAGGGTGCGGTACTGATGGGACCGCCGCGCAATCTCCGGTGTCGGATAACTGGCGCGATCCACAATAAGGTCCTGCGCCAGAATCAACAAGTTGACCACGTGGCAAAATGCTTCGATATCAAAGGAGCCGTCCGGCTTCAAGAACTTCAGGAGATTGATGGATGCCAGGTTGCACGCTGTATTGTCCAGGAACAGGTACTCTCCGCAAGGATTCGAAGAACGGATCCGATCGTCGCCGAGCACCGTATTCCAAAGATTGGTAGTATCGTTGAACTGCACACCGGGATCTCCACATTCCCAGGCGGCCACCGCGGCGGCGTGCAACACTTCGCCGGCATCCAGGGCGTCGACATTAGCGCCGGATGTCACCGCATTGGTAAAGTAGTGACCTCCGTTGAGAGCCTGCTTCATGAACTGGTTACTTACCGAAATCGAGTGATTAGCGTTCTGATAGAACACCTGGTGATAGGCGTTCTCCGGATCGTTGAACTCGGCCGACCAGCCGGCTTCGATTAGTTTGCGAGCCTTACGCTCCTCTTTTGCCTTGCACGCTATGAACTCCAGAATGTCCGGGTGCGTCACGTCCATGCAGACTAGTTTGGCCGCGCGCCGGTGCTTGCCTCCGGACTTGATACTGCCGGCGGCCTGGTCGGCAATCTGCATAAAGGCCAGCGGACCGGAAGGCATGCCGCCGGAGCTGAGTCTTTCCTTCGAAGACCGGACCTTGGAGATATTGCAACCCGAGCCGCTTCCCTGCTTGAAGATCATGCCTTCGGTTTTGACCCAGTCCAGGATCGAGGACATGTTGTCTTCCGGAGCCGTAATGAAGCAAGCCGAGCACTGTGGATGATGTTCGCCTGGGCCAACCTGGCGCGTACCGTTGATCTTGTCCCATACGTAACCGGAACTCGATTCATCCACCACACCGACGTTGAACCACACCGGAGAATTGAAAGACGCAATCTGATGGGTCAGAATATAGGTCAGCTCCGCGCGAAACACGCAGGCGTTCTCCCTATCCAGGTATCCATCGGACTGAGCCCAGTTTTCCATGGATGACGTGACGCGATCGATCACATGGTCGAGTTGAGTCTCACGCTGGAGCGTTCCCAGTGGACCCTTGAAATACTTGTGCACGGTGATGTTGATCGCCTGCTGCGACCAGAAGTCCGGAAACCGGACATTCTTCTGCTCAAAGATCACCTGACCTTTGGCATCGGTGATGGATGCGTCGCGGTCCACCCAGTTCACGAACTCAGGCGAGACTGTAAAATAAGGCTTTACGGTCAACATACTTTCCTTGGTCATATCTGTCGGCTATCCTTCCGTTCCTGTTCTCGCAGCGCCAAGATGCCCAGCACCTTACGCGGTGGGATCACTTCAGCGCCGACTCCCGGCCTACCGAAGTACTCGGTCTTGAAATACTCCAACTTCTGTTTCACTCTTCCCCGTTTCAGCTCGCCGGTCTCCGAGTCGAACTCGCGGGGATGCGGCAATCCAAAGAAGGCCACTCCGGGGAGAAGATCGCTACCGAACCAGAATCCGTGATGCGTGCGCGCTTGTGGGTTTCCGCCCAGAAAAGCAGTCTGGGTAGCTAACCCTAATGGAATGACCACTTCCAGGTTTGGCAAGGCCTTCAACAGGCGCACGCAGCGGGGCGCAAAGCAGCGCTTGATTTCGTCGCGGGCCGGAGGTCTCTGTTCCCATATGGGCTGGAACTCCGCATCTTTTTCCTTGGTCTCGTGGCTGGGCGTCTTGCATTGCACCATGTAGCTGTAGAACACGTCCGTGGATGGCACGCCGGCCGTCGTGAGCCACTCCTCGAGGTAACTGTGCTTGCTCGAGGAGCAGAATGCGATCCGGGTCTGCATGTCCAGGTCGCTAGGCATGTCCCCGATCACCGCAACGTGTGCGGCGACGTTGCCCTTCCAGATCAGCCCGCTGTTATCCGGGCAGGCCTGGCCCAACCGGCATAACGTGCACGGCCTGGCCAACGACTTCAGGGTCGCGTTGACATCTTCTTTGACCGCGTCAATACCGAAGAAGTTGTCCAGGCTGGCAGAGATCATTTCCCGCTCGCCGGTGCTTTCTTCTTCGCAGCCGGCTTATACTTTGCGCAATGCGGCGCATGCCGGCCGGAATTGAAGGCGCACTTCTCACACGCCTGAGTTTCGTCGATCACCTTGGGATAAGGCATAGAATGAATCATGAATGTTCTCCTTTATACTTCAAGATGAAGCTTCTTCGTTCAGCTCGTCGGCTATATCAGCAGCGATGCTCTCGTCGACCATGGCAGCAGCCTCCCGCGGATGCAGATCGAGCATGTCATCCACTTCGGGAGATAACATCCGCACGATCCGGCGCAGGCAATACTTGGACTCCCAGGGTTCCAGGTACAGCGTCACCACGGCATCCCGCAGAATCTCAGCCTCTACTTTGGGCGCCCGCCGCATCAGCAGCACGCGTAGGTAGTGATGTAGCTTGACCCTGTGCATGTGCAATTCTGCAGCAACTAACCCGGCGAAAATGCTTATCAGTACTGTTTGTATCAAGTTATGCTCTCCACTTATGCTGCCTTCTCGATCTCTTCACCCTGCCAACCCTGCCGACGAATCTCGTCCACAACCTCGGGAGGAACGATACAGATCCCCTGATGAGCTTTGAACGGGATTGGTTCCGGCAGGCGGAAAAGCTTGCTCGTTACCCAGGCCCAACGACCAGGGGAATAGTTGCCAAACTTCCGTTCTTGACCCGTGCAGGTACCGTCTTCCAGCCTGACGGTGTCGTACTCAGGATAAAGTTCGAACACCGGGAGCGGACCCCGCAAATAAGTGGTCGGGCAGCAATCTATCAGATTAACTACGGCCACAATGTTGCCGGGATGGATGGTCTCGCCAGCCAACGCCAACGGTCCAAACTCTTTCAGCTGTGCCGCAAGATCTCTCTTACTCAACCCGCCTTTACTGGCTTGAATTGCTAGCCAGCCTCGATAGTGCAGGTATCGCGGGCGCGTCTCGACTTTCTTAGCGCCGATCGCCATCAAGGTGGCCCACGGCTCCCACAACGATATCAATCGCATGACTTGCGATCTACCGCTTCGGCAGAAAGTGCGGCAGAAACCGCAGTAGCAAGCGCTCGGAGTACATCCGGGTGTTTCAGAGCCGCAATCAGACGGCGCTGGAAACTTGCGTCCTTCACACGTTCATCGTGTTCGGCCAGATCCTGTGAGCTATACGCGCTACGTGGACCGTACATTGGATGTCTCCTTCAGTACTCATATCCATGAACTCCTCACTTGCTGTCGATGCTGCGGAAGATGCTGTTCTGTAACTGTCCGCGCCAGGCGATCATCAACGCCGCCGTCAAATTGGCCAGCAGCAACAGGTAGAACTCCTTGCGGCAAAGTTGCTGCAGCAGGAACCGAAACAGGCCGCTCATGCCGCAGCTTTCTCTTCGGTCACCGGAGCCAGGTTCTTCTTGGCTTCCACCTTGGTTGTGATCAGGAAGAACGACCGGCCGACCGTATCGTCGCCACTGCTCATCCACACGAATTTGTGCGAGAGTTTGCTGAAGTTCAGCGTCAAGCTGGCGTCTTTCATGGCCTTAACGGCGCCATAGACCCAGTCCCGGCTGATGGTGACCTCACAGGTCTCCTCGCAGACGTTGCCGGACCCTTCCATCTGGTCCAGCTTCTCGCCGGTATCGTTATAGACCGTCAATACGTTACCGGCCAGGGAAAGGGCCAGCTCCTGGCGCGCGGCGATGAATGGGGTACACCGGGTCAGCATATCGAGCAGCTGCTTGCGGTCCAGAGAAACTGACGACTTGGTCTCGCCGACTTTCTCTTCGATCTGATCGACGCTGGACGGCAGCGAACCATCCATCAAGGCGGTGCCGAACATCACCGCGCCGATCCGGAAATATAACCAGGACGGTTTACCGGTGGCTTCGTTGTTCTTGACGATAACCTGCACCTGAGTGTTGGCTACGCTGTTCAGGATGCGCGCTAGGGGCGCCACACTGTGCACCGGAATCTCAATCGAGAAACCCGCGGTCACGCCTTCCTCGGCGATCCGGGCCTTGGCCGCCACTTTGCTGTTGGTGGCGTAGGCTTCCATCCAGCCGTCCCTGCTGATCAACAGGACCTGATGCAGAAACATCTGGTCCAACTGATCTTCGTGGCTGGCGAAGGCGGCTGTACGCTCCAGACAATCGAGCAACTTCGCGCTCGAAATCGTAAGCACCGGCTTCTTCGCGAACGGGATGGCGTTCAGCAGTTCCTGCCGCATGCTAAACCCGTCGGCATTGATCGGACAACTGGGCCGGAAGAACTGGCTGCGCATTTGCAACCGGTTACCGCTGTTGGCAAACGTTAGTTCGGCCGTCGGCGGCAAGGCTGCCAGACTTGTTCCCATGTCCTTGAAATACAGCAGCGCGGCGCCGGCCGTTTGCACTTCAGCATTCATACGAACCACGGTAAGCGCCATGCCGTCGCTCGAGAATAGGATCACCCGGCTAGGGTCTTTGTCGATCGCCTGTATGTACAACTCGGCGCCCGACGTGGCCTTCTTGCGATCCAGGGTATTGGTGGTCAGCGCGTAAGCATCGCGGAATTCTTGTACAGTGGTGGAGAATTTCATTAGTTAGCCCCGATCGGCTGGGTAGGAAGGTCTTCTTTCAGGAGTGCTTCCATAGCATCGATGTCATTGCTATAGGAGGCATATCCGTCGTCGTAGTGTGGGAGGCTGCGGTACTTGTACACGTTAAGCAGCGTGTTCAACGCCACGCGCACCGCGGGACTGGATTCAAATGCCGGATTCCCACCATCCTGCATGACTGTGAAGATCAGGTTGGACAACAACGTGACCACCGGCCGCGGATTGCAGGCAGTCTGGGTTTCCAAAGCCAGTTTGGTGAGGTACTTGATATTCCGCGCCGCGTCATTATATCCACGGGCAAGTGCCATTACCTCGCGCAGACGATGGAGCTTGCTTTTATCGACCAGAACCGTCTGGCGTCCTTCACCTTCGCTGGTTTCGAGTAGGTCATCGATCGCTTTTAAAACGTACTCTTCGGTATACATGACTTAGTTCACGCGGCCGCCGCCGGCCAGTTCTGCTTTCGCGCGCCGGACCCGCAGGCACTGGGCGCACAGATTCAACTTGTAGCGACTTTGGCTACGATCCAGGATCTGCTCCGCCGCAAAGGTGCCCTGACCAGTAATCAACCCAGACACCAGCTGATTGCAGTCCTCGCAGGTCACGCCAACAGTGCGATTGTCACTCTTCTCATCGGTCTTCTCTGCGACCGGAGGAGGAGGAGGAGGAGGAGGAGGAGGCGCAGGCGCCGCGACCGGCGGTTCGGCCATCTGCTCCGCTTCCGCCAGCTGCTGCTGCTGTTCATATTCCTTGCTGGGAGCGCTGCCGCGGCCCTTGTACACATCGGCGCCAATGCCGAGGAACGACGCCATTTTGGTCAGGGCGTCACTAACGGCGCCTTTATAGGCATCGCCGGCGTCCCGATTGTTATTGCCACCGTAGCTTTCCAGATGAATGTTGTAGGCCGGAATGTCCACGTAGGCCTTCACCACCACCATGTCGCCTTTCTTGGAAGCGCTATCCTTGGGTAGTACACTCACTACTTCGGATCTCAGGATCCAACCCAGGCCGCAGAGTCCAAACACTTCTGAGAAGCGCTCCCCTACATAGATCGGCTTGATGCTGGACAACCCGTGGGTCTCCGAGCTGGGAGCTGAAATCGCTTCGGAAGGCAGAGGCCGCAGCAAAGCTGCCTTCTGCTCATCCGTGACCTGCAAGTACACGGGAATCTCCGGATTGGCAGCGCAGGCCTTTTCGATGTTGAAGATCCGCTCGGTCATCTGAAACAACGTATTCAGCTGGCTGTCCATACGCTCCTCGAGTTTCTTCATGCGTTTCTCGAGGGCGGAGGGCTCGGGCTCGGCGGCCACCGGCAAAGGTATTGAGATATTGGTGACGCTGGCGGGTGTTTCGGATACCAGGTCCACGGGCAGGTTCGGCAGTAATGCGGTGCCATTATCGGTCACGGCTACAGTACCGTTGTCGGTCGTGCTTTGTCTTTTCACGGTTAGTCTTCCATCCAATTGAAGTTGAAGCGAACGCTATTCACATTCGCGTAATTGCCGACCATCCCCTTCAAATGCTCCAGGGAGCGGCCGTATGACGGCAATGCTTTGGCCACTAGCGCGCAGTCTTCGCCGCGGCAGGGTGTTTCCTCGGTATCCATCTTGACTAAGGCTTCAAACTCATGTCCCGCCTCGCAGCGGAAATCGATCATTGGCATTGCTTATCTCCTGAGCCAGGCGCCTAGCGCCGGCAGATTTACACGTACTTGGGAATATTCCGGATCAGGCCGCAGTCTTCACAAACCGGGCCGTCTCCCAGCCAACGCTCCGTGATCTCTACAGCAAAACCGGAGCCGGCGGCTTCCTCTGGCTGGTGATAGTCGCCGTCGATATACAGATGTTTGCAGCACACGCAGCGCCAGGTGTGGAATAACTCACTAACATGGACTCCGAGAACAGACGAGACATGCTTGAGTTGGACGGCTTCATCTGGTAGCCGTGAAGAAACCACATTATTGGGCATTATCGGTGATGTCTTCGACGGCGCCACGCTGGATCTTGTAGATATGGCCGTACTGCACTTTCTTATTCTTCTCGCGCAGGGCTTCGGTTAACTTACCCCGCGCCTGCTCGGCCAGTTGTACCAGTTCTTCTACCGCTTTGCCGTACAGACAAGGAAGGCTGTGGACCTTGCCGGCGGAACTGATGTCGAAAGAGGGAACCTGGTATTCGGTGACACCATCTTCGCGCTTGGTGTGCCACAAAGTCATGCGCGTTTCCGGATCGGTCCGGAAAGCCACGATTACGGCATGCACGACGCCGGTGCGTTGGAACTGTTCCTTCGTATTGACGTAGATCAGAGCGTAAGATACTTCTTTTGGATTGATCATGCTACCTGTGACGCTGGTTGCGTTAATAGTTTGTCGATGCGCGGGACCAGCAGACTATTTCTCTGCTGGATCTTCACGTTCTTAACCGCTTTGCGAATCACCCAGGGAAGGGCCATGAATACCAACAATTGCTTCGGCCGCGTCATGGCAGTGAACAGCAGATGCCGCGCCAACATGATGTGGTGCCGCGCCAGCAGTACTACGACCACGGCCTTGAATTCACTTCCCTGAGACTTATGAATGCTCATACAGTAGGCCAGCTGCAGTTCATCGCGAACCACATTGAAAGGCAGCTTGACCACCTGGTCGTAGAACCGGACATCGAGCGTCTTTTCCTGCTCGTCGATGCCTTCAACAAACCCGATGTCTCCGTTGTAGACATTGAATTTGTAGTTATTACGGGTCTGGATTACGCGGTCCTGCAGACGGAATCTCTTGGATCCGATAGAAACTTCTACGGTGCAGTGTGTCGGCAGACCCGTCCCGGGTTGGGGATTCAGGGCGTCCTGCAGAACGGCATTCAGATCGTGTACGCCACACTCCCCCTGCTTCATCGGGGTCAGTACCTGAATGTCCCGGATGGGGTCTAACTGCAGACGATTGGGAATGCTCTTCCGGCACAGGTGTACCAGCAGCTCCCGCAGCTTGGCGTAGTCTTCGCGCGTCTTCTCCCGATGGTCTTTATCGTCAATCACCCGCTCCGTGCGGAGGTCGACGCGAAAGCAGTCGTCTTCCGGAGCTCCCGGAAACTGCAGTTCTTTGCCTTCCAGAACTCGGTGGGCGTTGCGGATGATCAGACTTTTGGCCGCCTGACGAAAGATATGGGTCAATCGGGTCGTGGGGATATGCCCGCAGTTGATCAGATCCTCAAAGATCCGGCCCGGGCCCACAGAAGGCAATTGATCCTTGTCGCCCAGCAGCATTAGGGGCCGGCCAGGAGGTATACCATCGAAAGCATGGCGAGCCAACTCCACATCGATCATGGAGCACTCGTCGATGATGGTCATGCGCGCGCTTAGGGGATTTTCCTGGTTGTGCAGCCAGAGGTCGTCATCGGCCTTGTAACCGAAGAGGCGATGCATAGTGAAAGCTTCACCGCCGGTCACATCCGACAGATGCTTGGCCGCGCGCCCTGTAGGTGCGCACATGGCCAGGCTCACCTGTAGCCGCTTACAGACGTCCACGATGATCCGGATCGTAGCCGACTTCCCAGTACCCGGCCCGCCGGTAAGAATGCTGATGGGTGTGGTAAATGCGATCAGTACCGCCTCGCGCTGCTCCGGCGTCAGCATTAGACCCAGAGCAGCCTCGCTCTGCTGGATCACGAATTCCAGGTCCACCCCTTTCACTGGCAGTTGTAAAGGTGCCGTGAGCAGAGTGCGGATACGTTCCGCCAGGAACTTCTCCGCCCGGAACAGATGCGGAAGGTACCACAGATAAGATGATCCCGAGACGGCAGTATATTGAACCCGGAACATCGACCTGGATTCCTGCTTTACCATCTGCTCGAGCGACGCCTGCAGGAGCTCCAGCTTGGGCTGCAGCACCTGGGCCTTAGACAATAGTTCTCTTTCGGTAAGGTAGACGTGACCTTCGGCGCCGGATGCTTCGCTCAGCACGTACTGCAGCAGGGCTTCAGTCCGCTCCGGTGAGTCTTCCGTCCACCCCAGCGGCTGCGCGAACTCATCGGCGGTCTTGAACTGAATACCGCGTACCCGTACCAAACAGTACGGGTTCTTCTGGATGAGATGGACCGCATCCGGGCCTAAATCCCGTAGAATGGGCCGCGCCCAACTCACGCTTTGTTTGATGCTGACCAGGAACTTGGCAACATTACGCTCTAACCGGCCGGTCTTCCAGCCTTCCGCGATGTGCTTGGCGGTCTCCGGCCCAATGCCATCCACTTCAATCAGGCGATCGGGGCGCTCGTCCAGTACCTGCTCGGTTTGCATGCCGAAGCGGCGCACGATAAGTGTCGCGCGGCGGGGGCCCACATAAGGTACAGAAGCTGCCAGAAGGGCTTCCAGTTCCTTGGGACTAGTTGGTTCCTGGAAGATATAGGTCATGACCCGGAAAGACATATTAGTCTGACCGGTCTTCCGGTTCTGATATTCCTCCCATTTACCGTACAGATCAACGGGAATGTGGAACGGGATCTCCTGGATTCCAAAGCCTTTAACGAACACCGTCTCGTGCGTCTTCTGGGGTTGAAACAGGCCCAGACGGAACTCGTTCTTTTCCGAGATCCACTTCGACAATGAGCCTGACAACAATACCAGATCTTCTTCCGTCTCTCGCATTTCTCACCGTATAACTAACAGTATGTTAGCATCCTTTTAAGCCCAGAGTCAACCAGGCAAATCTGCATCCAAACTGTTGGTCGAACCATCAAACTGTTGGGTATTCCCTCATTAGGCACCTGGTACTAGGCTGACTAACTATTTGTTCTATCAGGAACATACCGATAAAATTAGTACTTGTGCTTTATTCGAAAACGTGTCACGATGAAGTCGAGATCACATCTCATGGTGCATGTCAACTATCGAAATACAGCATCTACCGGGAATATGCACCAAGGCCTATCGTGGCTGCCAAGCCTAACAGCCTGTCAGTCAGTCCGTTCAACTCTCAAGGAGAAGAGTCCGATGCCAACAACTACCCTCGCCGTAAGAAACGCCGCTGAAGACGGGGCGCCCAGCCTAAATCAACTCGTCTCTCAGCGAGAATCGCTCGATACGAAGATCGTTCCGTTCTACGAAATCATCCGCCGGCGCCGTTTGGAACTGGGACTGATGCAAACAGAAGTTGCCGCGAAACTGGGTGTGAAGTCCAGTGAATTCATCGGCATGCTGGAGAAGGGCGGCCATGTTCCTGGCGGCCGCAATCTGGAATTGAACAAGGTACCTCGCATGGCTGACGCTTTGCGATTGAATCGCAAGGACTTAACCAGGCTGGCTCTGTTTGAAGCCGCGCCTATGGCCGCCATGGTCCTGTTCGGCAACCAGATGTCGCTCTACCAGGTCAGGTATTCCAAGTTCGCCGCCGGAGAGAAGCAGGACGCCTCCATGACGGCGGAGCAGATCGATGTGATCAACAAGATCTATTCCCTGCCCTCTACGGTGCGCGCCACGGTGTTGTCAACCATTGAACAGTTCGCGGGTGCCTACAGCACACCACGGGCTGCCAAGGGCTCTATGCAGCCTTCCCAGGACAGTTAACGTGCCTCCGACCGCTCCGATCATCATCTTGCTCCAGCTGGCGCTGCAGGCCCTGAACCGCAGCGCCCTCCGGATCGCCACCCGGCTGATCCACTAGCTGTAGCATTTCAACCAGTTGGCACGCTTCGAAGCCATACGCTCCTCGTTTGTAATCTGAGCGTAGGGCTTGTTCAGCTGTATCGCGGCCAACGCCTTGTAAACATCCAGGAAGGCGTGGCAGGCGGGACATTGTGCCAACTCCAGCGGCTTAATAAACGTTCCGTCGTCTCGACGGACGGTATGGTTACATTCCGGGCAGTTCATCGATTCTCCGATAAGATTTCGTAGTCATGCTGCTGCGATCCGTAATAGCACAAAGCCTCAGAAGGGACTGGGCCGCAACACACCCCGTCGTTGTGGTGTACTTGCTCCAGCGTCTCGAAGTATTGATACGGCTCGCCGGCCGGACCGGGACATCCATTCCACCCGGCCAGGTGATGACGCAGCACGTCGGTATCGATGAAATAGCCCATGTGCTCGAAACTGCGCACCACCCCGTCGTAGCATTTCACTTTGCAGGTGTAGCGCATCAGCCGGTAGAACGTAAGCGTCTTCACCCAATTCTCCAGATCCGTATCACGTCCCGGCTGCCGCACAAGCTGGCGGTTCCCACCGACATCTCGTTGATTTCCAGGTCCTGGTAAGGTTTGTATCCTGCATGCGGGACAAAGCCGGCCAGATTAGCCTCGCCGACTTCACCAAACCCTTCCACACAAAACAGTTTGTTCATGCCACCCTTCCGCTCATCTGGTGACGGTACCGGGAGAACCCCGGGTTAGTGACGCTCCGCATGATGCCTCCGCCGGCGCCGTAGCGGTTGCAGGAGTCGCAATGATGCCCTTGATGGAACTTCAACCACAGGTCGGCTGTTTCCGGACTATCGGTTGCCTCTATGCCGTGCACTGTGCCGTCGTAATGCACGAACACCTTGGAGCATTCGGCCTTGAACAAGGCGAATACAGCCAGCGGCGTCAGCATGCCAGGCGGCAACATGATGCTTCCGGCGCGGCCTTCGTTGTTCCAGTTCTCATGCAGCTTCAAAGGACCAGGGATATCGAACAACTCCCGAATCAGCAGCTCGCCGGCTTCCGTCAGATCGCACAGCGTCCGGTACCCGTAACCGCAAGCCTCGCCGGTCAGTGCGATCACGCCGTAGGGCTCAAGGTCGTTCCAATTATTGATGTGTTTCACAGCCAGTCCTCATCCTCTCCCTCGTCGTCGAGATCATCGTCTTCGAAGGATTCGTCGGACTCAAAAGTGTCGTCGCACTCTGAAGTAGCGTCTCCGCATTCTTCGTTGTGGCATGCCAGGCAGTTTTCACACAGCTCTTCGCCACAGAACCCACAGTTATCCATGGAGTTTGGTCACCTGCTTTGCTGGCACCACGAAGACGCCTAGATCCGGACGCCAGAAGCCGGCGACTGGGAAATCCTTCAGCTGGTGGGTCGCCGCCGCATAACGCACAGAATCCCGATCGAGATTCTTTATAGTCACTGGCTTATTCGGGCGGACCACGTTAACAGTGCCTATTTTGTGAATGTCAGCGATAAACGTCCCAATGTGCCCGCAATATCTCACTATAGCCCCTACATACGCTTTTGCCATCTATAAAACCCCTAGCAGCCGGCTAATTCCCGGCCACAACTCATTGAATGTCCGGTCGTCCATCTCAAAGATCTTCGCCGCCGCGGCGCCCCGGCGCCAGTCCGCGACACGCGCGACAGCCTGGTCCTGGCCTTTCGCATCGAAATAGACCCAGCACTTGAATCGGGCGGGAGCAGACCCTGGCAACTTGCCACAGGAGCGGATGTTCTCGTCGCTCATCGTTGGTCTGCTTTCTTCTCCAGCTCTTTTACCATGCGCTGCCGCAGGACTTCCGGGCCCTGTTGTTCCAGGCCGTGTTTCGACAGGAATCGCCAGATGCGGTTATACAAGCCATCGGGCGGCTCCCGCATAATGGCGATCAACGCGTCGCGGGAGGCTTCATAACGAGGATCCGGCCCGCAATCGAAGTAGGCACACCCAAAGGGGGCAACTTCGTGAATTGCGCACAAGCCGTTCTCAAAATGGATACAGCTCCCGTCGGCCTTTACCGCCGGCACCAGCGTATGGATCCGGAACTTCTTGCCGTCCCGCATGGCCACCGCGCCAGGCGAAGCCAGCAACTGGGTCTCCGCCCACGCAAAGGGATCTACGCCTTCCGGAATCATGCGACCCAGATCCGAGGGCACCAGGAATCCTGGCATGTGCCGGCAATTCATCTGACACCCATCGCAGGCACAAGACGTGCGCTCTACGCCGAATTCGGTCCTCATATTCTTCACTTATCGATCTGGAGCAACTCGCGTATCTCGCGAAATCTCCATCCCTCTCCGATTAGCGTCGATACGGAGTTTAGCAAGCAAAGAGCCAGCAACCCATCAACATACTTGCAAGGCTCCCCGTAAAAGTCGCGCCAGTGGGAATGATCCTCTTTGTGTTTCCCGCAGGCCATCAAGACAAAGTGCGCTCCAGTTCCGTTCCGTATATCGAGACCTCCACAACCGCAAGGCCACTGCACAATTGAGTTTTCCAGTGTCACATTAGATCCTTACCCTGTTGTACACAAACCATTCGGAACTCCTAAAACCACCAGGGAGAACGGCCGGCCTTCATGCGGCGTAACTGCCGCGGAGACCAGCCACGATCGGGAGGAAACGGGCCAGACCAGAAGATGTTCTTCAGTAACAGGGCGATCGCTAAGCATGCAACGATACCAAGGACAATCATGAGAGTCATAATTACAACCTCGCTGCCAGTTTAGGTGTTGAAAGGCCATAAAGGCCATATACGTAACCGCATCGGGGACAAGCGTTGCGGCATTCAATCAACGCCCACTCCAATGAAGGACTGGCGGCCTGCAGATCGGCCTGATACTTACGGGCCTCCAATTCTTCGGCCTGAAACATAGGCAGTTCCACGTAGGGGGCACTATAAGGTGCGCGCGCCGCGGCTTCCCGGGTGCGCAACATCAGTTGCCAGGTCTTCATACCGAAGCCTCTGCGGCTTTCCGATGCATTTGTTCCGTCAATGCTTCCCGATGCGCGTCCGCGGCCGGCGCCAACTCGCTGCGCTTCAGATGTTGCAGCTCCTCATGAGCGCTCGCGATGGACGAGGGATTCATATGCTTCTTCATGCCGGCGGCCAGTTTGGGATTGGTCGCCGATCGGCGAAACAGGGCCTCGAGCACGTAATCGCCGTCGTACATCTCAAAGCAGGTATCGAAATGCCGCGTGCCGATCGCCACATCGTTGGCCAGGCAGGCAGCGGCGTACTTTACACGTTGCCGGAAGCCGGCGGTGTTGTCGTCGTAGACTGAAGGCATACGTCCTTTCCGTCCAGAATCTCCTGAACCACTTCTACACGTGCCCGAAATGCCGCAGAAGTAAAGTCCTGATGGACCTTGTATTCCGTATATTTATCGCAGATTCTCTCCGACCAGGTGATCTGTGGAGAGTCCAGTTCTTCTTCGTTGAGCAAGATGCCGTCCTGTGCCAGATCGAGCGTCCTCACAATCAGTTCAGCTGTTGTCATTTTTCCTCTTCGCAGGAAACAAAGTAGGTGTGTTCCTCTACTATATTCTCGGGCTCGCCTAAAATGGAGACTCCGTCTGTAACCAGCAAAGAGGACAACTCAACCATCGCAGTAACTCGGTTGGGAGCTTCAACCTCCGTAACAAAGGTCTTAGTCAGGGTCTGACGGTAACGAACTCGGAACTTCTTCATCTGCATTCCGATAAGCTGCGCTTCTAAGGTCGTCGTTCTGATCTGACTGGCATCGATTTTACCGGCGTCAATCGGCTTTTGGCTCATATTTATGCAGCCTCCTCTTCCCACTGATTCAGATATCCGTCATGCTCGGAGCATTTGTAGTCGGCTCCAAAATAGCCTTCCGGAATCTCCGGTTGAAACACGGTTCCAAACTGCGCTTTCTCGTGCGCGCAGGCCCAGATAGTACCGTCGGACCTGACAAACAGATCGTCACAACTGCAGCGATCTTCAGTCCCAATTCCGTTGTCGACTGCGCGGCCCAGATTCAGAATCGTAGACACCGTGCGGATTCCCCGGGAGTCATTATGATCCTCGCCGTACCTATCTTCTCTGGTGAAAGCCTTCACCACGGAAGCGTCGATCTTGCTGTGATAGCGGTCCTGGGACAGTTCGGCTCCCAGCGAACCGGCGCGCGCCAGGTTCGCCAGGCGAATAGCCGTCGCGGTTACCGATCCATTGGTGATGACGTGAACACTGCCCCGGCCTTGCTCATGGCCCAGCATAATCCCGATGAAGTCCCAGAACAGAGGATGCAGAGTGGGCTCGCCGCCGCCGATGGTGACATACTCTCCATGGTCCTCAGCCAGCTCCGCCGCAGCCAGGAACATATCCCGGGTCATGTCCACGCCCTTCGCCGTATAATTGCCACAACAGTGAGCGCACTTCATGTTGCAACGGGAGGTGATTTGGATATACATCTAATCCTACTCAGGCCACGACTCAGGCCACGGCGGCAATGGATCTATCACCTCGTGCAGTTTGGCGATCAGGTTACCCAGATGAACATATGGGGCGCCCAACTTCGACAGAAAGTCAGCCACAGGCAGGCTATAAACGGTGACCTCGCTGCCGCGTATGTCCATATGATCCATGAACAGCCTGTCCCCGCGCAGTTCGAAGTGCAAAGAGCCTGTGCTGCTGGTGAGATCAATGGAATTGACTGTATTGTTCATAGTATCTTCCTAGTAAATGAAGCCGTGGTATTCGTCGGCCAGCTCGTCGCCGTGCTTCTTGATGGCGTGCATGGCTTCCTTGACGGTATCAAAGTCCCCATAACTCGGCAAGGACACAGCTGCCAGCGCACGATCGTTCTTCCAGCTACCGATTGTGATATCCAGATACGGGTCGGTCCCCTCCTGTTTCCACAACTCCACCTGCGATGCCGGCGCGAAGGGATCTCTCCAGGAACTGGGTTTCCTCTTCGGTTGGCCGGAAGGGCCATGGATCCAGACAAAAGCCTCGCGGTCAATAACCCTGATTACGGTGTCGCCACCACCCTCGAGCAGCAGCATATAAACCTTCATATCTTGTCCTTCCTTACGCTTGCCTTCGGTTACTTCGTTAATTCAGCCAGCGCTGCGATGGCCCGGCTCATGGTATCGAGGAACGGCTCAGATCTCCGGGTGTACGGGATGCGGCGGAAAGTATCTCCCTCGCCCTCCCACATATGTGGCGTCTCGGCAAGAATGTGATGCCAGACGCTACCGTCGAATCCATATTCCAGACGGAAGACAAATCCCCCCGGTCGAACACAGACTCGGACGCCGTAGTTTTCCGTGGCCTGCGAATATGACGAGTTCAGCTGAGTGGTCAGTGGCGCAGAAGACTCCAGCAGGCCGGTAAGTGCCTTGCCAATATCCGACTCGGAAGTCGGCTTGCCTAAGAGCGGCGCACCGCAAAATGGGGCATAGTGCGGGAAGGTCAAAATGCGACTCTCGTTTATGTTAATCCTGTTTTCATTTCTCCAGCGATGCGCACTTGAGCCGATGTCACGTGCCAGCAGAGCGTAGTGACATCGCTTGCTGAGATCCTGGATACCCCGAATCCCATCGACCTCAGGAGCATTCACGCAAGACGGGCTGCCATTCAGCAGGTCGACCGGTCCAGACGCTCCCCATCTTCCTGTTTCCGACTCTGTAGGTGTAGTCGCACAGGCCGTCTGCACCATCCATCGGAAAATGCCGAAGTACTGCTCGATCGAATACAGCTTCCAACAATCGGGGCGTACCAACTCGATAAAAGCGTAGCGAGCCTTTATGTGGAGTGGGGCCGGATTGGTGAATCCCATTGGTGCACAGTGAAGCATGTAAGCTACAGAACTCATCGGTCCTCCCTATACGCCGGGCGCGCCTTTCAAGAGCTGTTTGAACAGGTCGTAAGGCACCATCATCCATTTCTCTGGCGGGTAGTACATATGCCCGGAAAACTCCAGTTCCAGCGCTGGCTGCCTGCCCTGCTTCTCCGCCTCATACCTGAGGTTACGCAGGGTTCTAATGCTTATGGTATGCCGCAGCGCTCGAGTGTACTTGGATTTCACCAGAAACCGATTCTTGATGATGGTGCCTGCGGACTGTGTCACGCGCTCTTCCAGACTCCAGTATTCGGGTCCTGCTGCTCGACGCGGACGTCTTTTAGTACCGTCGTCCCTTCGGACCGCAGTACAGACGCTACCTGCGCAGCTACCGGTTCATTCCATTTGCCGCCCATCTGTAGGGTCACCAGCACACGAAACATGCTCTGTGTATCTGCAGAGCCGTGTGGCGCAGGCACGCTCATCTCCGGCGCAAGACGTACCGGCTCTTCGTCCGGCGAATCCATTGAGTCGTAATCGCCCATGTTGAGGATGGAATCCACCGCGTTATGCAGTGCCTCATATGTGGCATTTGTGGTAAATCCATGCTCTTGGCAGGCCCGCACTAGGAAATCGTAGAGGCCAGTCTTCTCGTTCGGTGTCATTTGCTTGCCTTACTCCAATGCATTCGCGGACATATAGCACAGTTCCCCGCGCCACGGCCCAGATGCAATTTTCACGCTGATAATTCCGGTTCTATCGGCCGGACTTCCCAAACTGACAGGACCCGCGGTATTCACGCGTGTTCCCTTCCCTACCGTGAAAGATCTACCTCTCATCAGAAGGCCTTGTATGCCTGGAAGATCACCCTCGGCAACAGCCGCACCAATCTGGCTCGCATCATCAAAGTTTCTACCACACCAGTAGGCGCCGCGTACAGTCATTACTGGGGTGATGCGCAGCGGTGCGTCCGACGCTGACTTAGTTGACGTAGGCTGAAAGTGAGAGCCGATCCACAGTAAGCCTAAGGTCAGGCCAATTAACGACAGAACGATTGAGAGGTGTCTCATACACGATAGCTCCCGTTTATTGTCGGTGGCCAGCAGAGCACGCACTTCGAACAGTAGTCCTTGCCTTCGAAGTCTTGCAGTTGTGTTCCGCATTTAGGACAGTTTCCTATTGAGCGGGTACCTAACTGGGAGTGGAGGTTGTCAGTCTTCAATTCTGGCACTGGCAAATCCCGTCCACAATACCTGCAGACTACTGCGCTTCCTTTGATGATCTCGGCACAAAATGGACACTTCCGGTTATCACCAGATGCCAACTGTGAAGATTCGATAGCCCGGACATCGGCTTTCATCATGATGGCGTGAAGCAACGCCACAATGAGCAACGCGGTGCCGTAGATCCACCACAGGAAAAAGCTACGTCCCTTCGACCGTGCGATCGCCGCGGGAATCAAACCCAGCAGGATAGCCATAATAAGTAGCATCATTCAGTATCGTCCTCTTCGAGCGTTCCTTCTTTGAACTTGAGAGAGCTGTAAGCGTCAGGCGTATCCTTGTCCGGCCGGGGGCCCAGATAGATGGGAGGTCCGTACAGAGAACCGCCAGGGATGATGTACAGATAACGCACTTCCGCCAGGACCCCACTCTCCGGGATTTCAAAGTTTACCGGAATGGTCACGTTGCCGACCGGCCGTAGAGCACCGTTGTAGTCCACACTCATCTTGACGCTGCGCTTACCGCTGCCGGTGTTGTGAATCTGCACTGTTGCCGTTGCGGTGAACTTGAACTTCACCTGCGTGTTTCCGCGACCGACCGTATACGGCGCCTGGCGGTCCTTGAAGACCACGCCTTCGCCGCGCCTGGTTTTGATGATGTTGAATACCGCGCGCTTCTCCGCTTCACCATCATATAAGGGCACGCGCAGAATGTGGGAATTCAGGACGCCCAGGTCGAGCAGCTTGGAAAGCAACGTATAACGATTCTCATACGGCATCCCGGTCACGTCATTGCCATTCAACTTCAACAAATCAAACGCGTAACACAAGTCGCCGATTTGCTCGCCATCCAGTAAGGGACGGAACGTCACAAACTCGGCCATATCGTTCGCCATAGACTGAGGCAGAGATACAAGCTCGCCTTTACGATTGATGCCTTTGGCGAAAGATTCTGTGGCGTCGATCATGCGGCGCTCGCCGTCTTTCTTCTCCTGCATGACCCAGCGATCATCGGTGAAATACTGCTCGAGGTCGGATTCTTCGATTGGAGTCAGGAGCTGAGGTAGGTTTCCGGTCTGCTGCTTTTCATTCGACACCGTGGCGAACTCCGCTGCCGGGCCGCCCACGACCTGATACCCTTCGCGGAGCTGCTTCTTGACAACCTTGTCGAACTCTTTCTTGGCGACTTCATAGGTCACGCCGGCTGGGGTTTTGTGTGCAGCATGCAACGTCGAGCCGTACTTGCCATACCAGAAGGTCACGCGAAAGCCGCCGCCCTCGGATGGAACGATTCCGCCGTTGTACACTTTGTCCGAACCACCACCGGTAAATCGCAGTGAGATGTTGTCCATATCCGTTATTTACTCAGCTTTCCGTACTTCGCGATCATCTCTCGGGCTTTGGCTTCCAGATCCGTGATATCGTCAGAACTCTCTATCGTCAAGATCTGGCGAAGAATCTGCAATAATTCTCTGCGCGCCGCGGTGCGCTGGGCTTGAGTAATCTCCTTGTTCCGCCGACTCACGGCATTGCTGATGGCCTCGGTCTCGATGATCAGGGCCAGCGCTTCTCGCCGCTGCAGAAAATCAACAGGGGATAGCTTCTCGCCGGTATCTGCCTCGAGCTTCTTCAGCCACAGCCAAGCGGCGTTGTGGGCATCCCGGCTGGGCTGTATGCCCGGCGCCATATCATGCAAAGACTTGCCTTTCTGTGTCCAATGGTCCAGCTTCAAGCCGTTCCGGTACTCTTCAAGTTCTTTCAATGTCACCGGTATCCTTCTTCAATTCGTCGTATCGTACACAAACGGTGTGGGGCTCAACTCCAAATGCGCTACGGTGCTAGACGTCTTTCATAGCCTGGCGCAGCGTCGGCCAGCGGCCCGTGCAACTGGCGGGCTCGAAGACCTCGATGAAGCCATCGCCGTTCTCGTACTCCTCTCGAATGATGAACTTGCAAGTGGCGTCCGCATCCATGGAAAGGGCCATGGGAATGAGCCAGGACATGTTGGTCAGCAGCGCCGCCGGCAACGCCCTTACTGGAAAGAGCGCTACATATTCGTCCGTCCGTGACCGAACTCCGTAAACCAGATCAGAGAAAGCGCGGAAGAAGTAGATGACTCCTCCGCTGGTTCTCAGCTCGGCAAACATTTCCCAGGAATCGATGTCTTGCCCGGTTTCTTCCCGAAACTCCCGGATCATCGCTTCCAAGGGAGTTTCGCCGGACTCGAGCTTGCCGCCCGGCCCGTTCCACTTCCCTTGTTGCCAGTGCGGGCGATTCTTCGCAATCAGCGCCAGCTTCTGTCTGTCCACGTCGAACAGGAAACCTACCACGTAATTGGTCATAGCCAGTTCTCCTTCAAGAGACCTTTTCCCGGACGGAATCGTTCGCAGGAATGGCCTCATACATGCCCATTCCACACCTGCGGAATAATCCACACTCATTTACGTACCTGTAAGTGGTGTCGCACCGCCTGGTTCCAGGATCCAACAACTTGCGGTCTACCAGATACTGACTTACGTCCCGCAAAAGGAACGGCTTGCCGTTCAGGGCTGCGCCGAAGTCCAGCAGGGCAGAACGAATGCCTTCGACGTCATGCTTTACGCGCAACATCTTCGGCTTGGGAACTACAGGGTCCGGAACAGGAGCTACTGGTACCGGCGCCGGCACTGGCAATGCGGTATTCGCGGGAGCCTGTTCTTCCTGAATCTCATAACCCCGTAATAGAGATAGTGTGGTGTTGATCGAATCGATGCCTTTGCGACGGCTGGCTACTTTCATCAGAAGCGCCTCGATTTCACTCTCCAGGCGCTTACGTAGATTGAGTAGCATATCTTCATCTGTACTGGTTGTCATTACTGCTCCCGCTTGATTCCATTTCGGATCGGAGGCGCGCGAATTCCAGATCTTCACGCTTGATCCGTTCGACGTGATCCAACATCGCTTGGAGTAACTGCAGGACCTGGTTGTTGATGTCTTCCGCAGCTACTTTCAGGGCTTCGACAAGCAGAAACTTATCGTCATCGAAGGCGAAGGTCCGGACGGTCTTGCCGAAAGTCGTGCGCACTTCATGGCGCTTCAGATCGATTTCCGTGGTGAAACCGAGCATTACTCGAGCCCTAACTCGCGAATGAGCTGCACGTAGTTGTCTCCGTGACAGCGCAGGGGCTTGCAAAAGCAGCCCAAGCGCTTGCCAACCAACGGCGTCAGCAGTACGATCAACGATTCCCGCGATAGCGCACGCAGATCGTCCATATGCCGGTCGCAGGCTTCATCCCGATTGGCAACCCGGAACTTCGCCAGGGTACCGGACATGTGTGAATACGGGTTTCCGTATATGCAGGGTCGGGGCTCCTGCCTTTCCCGGCCGCGGCCGATGTAAACGTCGTATGATTCCCTTCTCAGGTTGACGACGCGCGTCTCAGGCATAAAGCTTCCTCGACTGTTCAAGCAGGATCTCGTAGGCGCCCGGCGGCGGCAGCAACTCAATGGAAGGATGCCAGTGAGGATTGGAATCCATCTGACTTTCCGACTGTTGCACGTGCTTTGCCAGCAGTTTCAGCTCTTCAGCAATTACCGATCGCGGCGCATTGTATGCGCACAGTTGCCCGAGCCGATTGGCGGAGTTGAACACGCCTCGAAACTCGTACTCCGGCGTACCGCTTTGCAGCATGTCTAAAGTCCCAAAATGTCCCATAAGTCTTCCTTTTGTTCCACTTCTTCGTCGTGTTGCCGCTCCAACGCTTCACGATCTCGCGCGGCGGCCGGCGTTTCTCTTAAGTCGTTCAGGCCGGCTTCCAAGCGCATCTGGCGCCGGGCTTCGGCGCGAACGGCCTGCAGCTCCTCTGCGGTCAATGGAACATACGGCTCCATGTGATACTTCGTGTAGTGATCGTCGAAGCACTCGCCCTTGATCTGTCGGCCGCAATAGTAGCATTTGGAGCACTGGCCACAACCGTAGCGGCGAGGATCCGGGCTGCCCATGGTATAGACGGGCGCGCCGTGGCAGGAACATTCGTCGTCGTAGTTGGATTCCATGAAGTTACTCATTAGAGGACCTGCCAGATTCGCGAGCCTGGCGGTCTATTGCATCCGTCAGATGTCTCTGGATCTTTATCGATGACCAGGTCATCGTCGTAATGCCAAAACACCATGTCGGCCAGAGGACCATCAAAGTGTACTTTGAACTTGCTGCCATCGGGCGCGAACTCCACCAGGTCGCCGTCATGCTTAACGGGGTTCTTGTAGAGCCGCATGCTGATACGTTGTACCGTTTTTTGTCTCATAGAGGTAGAAGATGCGTAATGTCCTTAAAAGTCAACCGCCGCAACTTACCAGCGAAAGCAGTCACTGCGTTTTGGTAGGACAGGTGGAGGGCTCCGCCGTCAGAAACCAGGTCGTTAAACTTACTCAGAACAGAGAACACATTGCGGTCGTTGATTTCAATCATTTCCAACAGGAGCCACTCGCTGTACACTTTCTCCTTCGCCAGATGTTTGGCGCGAGCATCCACGCTTTGCTGCATGCTTAGGTCTCGCGGGAAGATTGACACGCTGAACTCCACGGGCACGATTTCAGCGGTCAAGCTTGAACATGAAACACGGTCCTGACCGGTCGCCAGCTCCCAGTTCTTACGCCGGGTTTCCCAAGCGTATTTCGAGACATGGCTCGGTCGATCCGTGTTGTTCCAATAGCCATATTCCTTGAACCAGGGCTGTCGGCGTATGAGACGATCGAAGGCGGCCTGCTCCGTGTAAAAGATCCCCAGAACGGCGCCACGAATCGGCAGAACAGCGATCTCCAGACTGAAGTCTACGACTGGGTCCCGCTGGTGAGTTGTTTCTATCTTCCTTTGGCGGCTCATTAGGTCGTCTATGATATTGAAGAGAAAAGACGTATCTTCATGCCGCGTCCTGCCGGAATACTCCCAATAGTCATGCTCAGTAACAGCCGCCTGCACGGCATAACGACGCACCATCCGTTTGGCAAGGGGGCGCACGTAATCCCGGAAAGCCCGGATATTGGAGTAGACCTGGTTCAAATCAGGACTGGTGAAACGGAAGCCGGTATAGATCTTAGTGCTCATACCCTCACCGGTCTGCAAACCTTTCCGCACTGCGCAAAGACCCCTGGGCGGACTTCAGCGCAGAGCGAATCTTCTTGCCTAAGCCTGGAAAATGTTCAGGATCTGCCATGCGCGCTTCCTTCAGCAGCTCAATGACGTGCTTGAGGATAGACAAACGTGCCGCGGCCTGTAATCGAGTAGGAGGTATCATGGCCTAAACCCAGCAGACCTCGACAGCTTTTGGCAAAAGGCTCTCCGCGAAGCACTTCTGGCATTGCAACCGCGGATTGTTTGTCTTCTCTTTGCACTGGGAGTAGGGAATACTGTCGATCTGTACGATCTTACCGTCCAGCTCGGAGATGTCCCTCTCGCAGACGATGTCCTCCAGGTACGTGAAGTGGTGGTCCCCACATTTGGGACATGTTAGCTGCTTGTGTTTGATCTTGGCTGTCGGCAACTGCAAACTTTTATACAGCTGACTCAGCTCGTCAACCACATCCGCTCCGCTCACTGGCTCGTCTGTGTTCAACCAGGGAAACTCTTCTAGCAAACGTTCAGACAGGTTCATCGGCTTCTTCCTCGTCGCAGCTGCAGTCACATCGGTCTACACCACAGGGCACGCAGTACACCTTGTCCAGCTTCGGATCTACACCTGTAAGCTCACGCGCAGCCACAATCAGCTGATTGAGGGCCGTGCTTGCATTCTCCCAGGTAAACCCACCGGAGGTTTCCTCCTCGGTGGGCATATTGGCGATGTTCTCGACAAAACTCAATACAGAAATCATGCTGTGTTCCTCGGCTGATGATAGTGATACTCCGTGGTGCACACTAGATTTGAAGGCACCGGAAAGCGATCCGCTATCGCCGCTGCTTTCCGTCTGAACTCCCATGAAGACAACACAGGAGCGTCCTTCCACCGGGACCAGAGGCGATACCAGCCCAGACTAAACTCATTACTGACCCCGATCGTGCGTTGCGCGCGGACAATCCGGGTAGGCATATCTACCAGGACCATGTGCGCCATGTAACCTTGTGTGGGGTTCGCCGGTGGCAGTTGGAGATCTGATGTTCGCGCGCTTTGTGCGCTGAACACCGCTTCCGACCAGCCGACACCTTCGATAAACACGACCAAGGAAAGTAGCCCGTCAATCTCCTGTAGGTAAAAGTCGACCGGTGAGTGCCGGAAACAGTCCGGCTCTTTTGGAATCATCACCATCGGCAGGCCAAAAAGCAGCAGCCACGGATCCAGGACGGTTGTAAGCCCCTCACATATTGGCAAAGACTTCGGTAACGGCTTGTCCTGGGAGATAATCATGTGGTCTCCAAGTCGAAGGTCTTCCGCAATGATCATGCGACTTCCAGATCGAAGATCTTCCGAATCTTTCGGTTCCACTCAAGGTGTTCTTCTAGGCACCCTGCTTTCCAGCCTTCGGCATATACAAGCCGTATCCACCGTTCGGCGCTGCTCATGCCCTCTTGTACCCTATAGTCGACTGAATCGTAACTACAGCTATTCACGCAATCCGTAATGATCCGGGCTACCAGACGTTTGAAATGAGTGTCGAGCGGATAGCTCTTCGGCCACTCGATTAAATTAAACGCCTGAGCGAGAGCACGCTCATTAACAGCAGGCAATTCGTCGGGACTTAAAACAGGCATGACTTTGTCTCCTATGACATCTTCGCCAGGATCGTCTCCCAGGGCACCTGGACTGCAAACGCCTTGCCCACCTCGGCCAAAGTCGACATGCTGCCTACATCGTCCATGGGAATGTTGTAGGTCAACAGCGGATTGGCACGGAAGAACTGCGCCTGGGTGGGCCCGGCGTAATGCCGCTGCACCAGTTCTGTCTGCTGATCCTCGGGCGCGTCGAGTAGAGTGTTAATGGTCCACTCCAACCACCCGAGCAATCCGCTGGGATGCTGCGCCGCTGTATAATAGCCGGTGCCTAACGACACGACCACCGTATTCTCCGGCTGATACCCGTCGTGATAGCAGAAGGCCTCCACGCAAGCCTGGTAGACCGGGTTTCCAGTCACCCCCACGCCGCCGTCGACCAAAGTTCCGCAGGACACCACATTGCATGGAGGAAAGTAAGTAGGAGCGGAGGCCGAAGCCACCGCGCAATCCACCAGGTTCAGGCCGCCGGTGTGCTTCGAGTTGAGGGGGTTGTCCCGTACAAAATACCAAGGTTTGCTCGAGGAGACGTCCACCGCAGTAATCAGCAAGTCGATGGGCGACAGGTTCAAAGTCCAGGCCGCGGCCGTGCCTAAGGTCTCGGCAACCACAGTCCGGAGTTTGGCGCTCGAATACTGCTCGCCGGTCACTACCCTCTTCAACACGTTCCACGGCGCGCCTGGGGTAAAGATCTCCTTGCAGCGCTGCAGATACACGTTCACCATCTGGCTGGCAGGCACGCCGGCTGCGACAGAAGCCGCGATCAGGGAGCCAGTTGAGGTGCCGGCCACAAAGGAAACCGTCTCCCGAGCCGGCTTCCCAGTGATTTGTTCGAGGCGAGCCAGCGCCATTGCCGGTATAATGCCGCGCACGCCGCCGCCATCCACACTCAATATCAGTTTCTTCACGTCTACCTCCAAACCATCGCTATGCCTATACCGCACATGCTGAGAAAGAAGACCAGGGCCACAATCCAGCCTGTGAACACCCAGCTCTGCAACCGCTGCATGTGTCTGAAGACTATCCAGGGAGAGCAACCGTACGGCCCGGACTGACGAGCCAGAAGCTCTTCGTCACGCGTCATAACTCGCGCGAGGCTTCGAACAGGAACCAGATCCGGCGTTCCGCCTGGTCCATCCAGACTTCCAGCATGGCGGTGGTCCCGAAATCCTTGTTCTTTTCGCACGTCTGGTGCGAGGTGCGCATCGCCTGAAGCAAGATCTGGTTGTCAGCCAACAGTTCCGACAACATGTCTGCCGGCGTCACGAAGGTGTCGGTGTTGTCCTTGATGTGGCTAAGGGAGTAGATTTCCTTGACCGAGTGAATGGTCAGACCCCCGATCTTGCGCACGCGCTCGGCGATGTCGTCGGTGATGTCGAACAGCTGGGTAGCCTGTTCGTCGAACATCAGATGATAGTCGCGGAAATGCGGCCCACTCAAATGCCAGTGGAAGTTCTTGGTCTTGATGTACAGAGTAAAGACGCTGGCCAGCAGACAGTTCAGTGAAGTACTGGCACCTTCGGAAGAGACTTCGCTCGGAGTCTCTAGGTACGCGTTGATGTTGCTCATGATAAATGCTTCCTTTTCTATATGATAGCTGCGACTTTCAGGCAGCCTGTCTCCAGCACGCAAGCGTGTTGAGATCCATGTGATAGCTCAAGTCCAAGGCGGTATGACGCTTCTTGTATTCAGCCATGGTGTCTGCGGTACCGCTCTTGGGCTTCAAAGCCCGGCCGTTGCCGAACGTCATGGCCAGAACAGCGTCGGAAAACTCAGCTACGATCCGGTTGCGGTCCTTGAAACCGCGGCCGAGCAGAACCGAACAGCCCGGCATATGAATGGCTTTCTCGATCTCAGCCAGGGAATCGAATCCAACTACTTCGGTGAACTGGTTGTGATAACGGTTCGCCACCGCGCCGTCTTTGCTGCCTCGCGCGTACTGCAGATCGAACGGCGCCGGCAGACACAACTTCAAGCCACCAATGCGTCCCTGGAGAAATAGAGTTACTGCACAGTGATCAGCCCAAGCGGCGCCACCGGAAACCAAGCCAACAGTCTGGTAACCCCGCTTGTACAGATCCATGATCGTTTTGAGGGCCTTGTCGAGCATTTCCAGGTACAGGGTCTCGGAAAGCCGCGCGGCGTCGTCCTGGCGCCCGGCAGTGCCAATGATGCCCAGTTGTATAGACTCCATGGCTTGAAAGTTCCGGCGCTCCACCGCTAAATCGATAGGTTCCACTCTATTAAAACCTCACCGTTTGATAGCCTGCAGCCTATTTAATCTTCCGGGAAGTAATCTTCCAACATCTCGCCGCTCGAAGCTTCTCGTGGGTGCTCTATCATGTAGCTCAACAGCCTATCGCGAACCCATGCCAATTCCTTCGAACTGACGCGGCTTCTGTCCAACTCAAAATAACCGTATACTCCTGATAGGGTCAGTTTCTTCTTACACTGTGCTTCAGCTTCGGCTAACTTCTGCTCGAGCTCCACAACGCGGGATTCCAATTCTTGGATCCGCTGTTCCTTCTCAGCAGCTAAACGGTTGACCAACCTGGTGGCCGTGCCACAGGGACAGCCACAATCCCGCTTGGCGGTATCGGCCCCGCAACCGAGACAGATCTCAACTTCTTTACAGCCGGCCGCAATTGCCGACTCGAGTATTCTCTCTGCGCTGTACATAAGATTCTCTTTATTGTGCTTCCGTGCCTAAGTGCCGCTTCATATAGTTAGTCTCGTTGTGTACCGGGCACCTCAGGTAGGGGGATTCTTCACAAGTATAGGTGGGCTCCGGCGGACTATCCTCAATCAACGGGTCGGCCCCCTTTAAGGCTGCCATGAAATCGCACACCGGACACGTGGCGCTCAGAATAGGCGTATCGTGTGCGGTTCGCGGACAGGTGCACCGTAACTTCGGAGCGATCCGCCGTGCGGCATCCAGAAGGGTACAAGCTTTCTTTACTTTCTTCTCCAATTCTCCAACACGAATGAGCGCTTTCAGAATGTCGGCATTAGCCGTATCCAGATCCCATCCTTTACGGATCCCGCTCTCTTCCGCAGCGCGCACCTGAGTTTCCAGTTCAGCGATACGTCGCACTTGAAAGTCGGAGTAAGCACCGTGCGGGAATTGGCCGCAGCCGTCGTGAAACGGGCATGGTACTTGCACAAACTTGCCGGTAGCCCAGCAAGCACAGTCAATATGGTGGCTCGAACCGTCGATGTGATAACTCACGCTGCTCTCCCCGCCCGGCGTTCGTGTTCGGCGATCGCTTCCGGCGTCTTATCGATCTGGAACCGCAGAGTCGTCACGTCGAAGCCGCGGGCTTTAAACTCGTCCATGGTTTCCTGGGGAAATACCTTCCAGAAGAGCCAGCCCATATCGCCATTGCCCCTTCTCGGTTCAATGTTCGCTTCCAGCACATTCTCTTTGCGACTCCAGCGGGCCGCCAGGCGGAAACGCTTCCTGGTGATTTGCATCAGTTGCCTCGCCTTTCACACCGGTTACAGCCTACGCCACCGCACAAGCAGCTCTTCGCATAACACGCGGGGCATTTATAGCCGAGCTTTCGGCATGCTTCGCACTTCACGACCAGCCTAAGCGAATCTTTCTTCATCGTCAGTCGCCCGTCCGATCGACCTTTTGCAGGGCCGGCACCGTGGACATCACATCCCCGGTCTCAGCCAGCATCGGATACTGGGAGTCTTCGAACGGCCAACCCTGATATCCTCGCGACCGCAGCCAATTGGCCTGCTCCGGCGTCATCACCAGGTCGGTTTCGAGAAAGAAGTTCGGTTCATGCTTGGGACCAATGCCGTAGACTTTGCACCAGCCCTTCATCAGCGCTTCGGAATCAGACATGTGCAGAATCATGTCCGCGTAGAGCCTATGCTCCCGGGAGTCGCAGCCATGCCATTCACCGGCGGGACTCAGCCAGCCGGCTTCGGATTCCGGATTGGACAAGCCCGTCAGCTTCCAGTCGAGCAGCGAGATATCGTCCGTGGAAACGGTCTGCCACACGACGTCGCCGGCACTCTTCGGGCAACGGCCTCCGGCCATGTTTCCCCAGTAGCCTGGCAAGTCCTCCATCCAACTCGGCTTGCGCCAGAACGTGGTCTTGACCAGGCACCAACGGGTGATATCGTTACCGATGCGGCGCATCTGCCAAACGTATTCGCCTTCTTTACCTACATTCTTTCCAATGCACTTGAATCGGGGAAGAAAGTCGCCCAGATCACACTCTACGTTCTCAGCCTTGCCGATATACAGAATTACATCCGCCGATCGCCGTGCCACTTTAATGGTCCGCTCCACCCAGTCGCTGTGGCAGGGCCGGCAGAACAACACAACGCTGTTATTCGGAAACTCAAAGGTCTCCGCATCCTGCACAACCACCAACGGTTGTTCGGATAAGCGGCGGATATCCACACCGAGGACCGCGGCGCCGTGCCTGAAGAGCTTCTCCACCAGGAGGCCTTCACCGCAGCCGCAATCGATGATCGGGCGGTGGCCGGCCAGCTTCACCAGCCAGTCAACGAACCTGTTTGTAGGATAAAAGAACGTCATCTTACCTTCTTGATCTGCGTCTCGTTGAAACCTTCGACGCTCAGCTCGCCGGAGGCCAGGGACAGCAATATGTTCTGTCCTTCGCGCCGGGCGTACTCATTGGTCTCGATCAGAGCGTCGGCGATCGCATCGTAAAGATCGCGGATGATCGGAACCAGGACCTTGCTAATCGACCGGACATCGCGGAAGCCTTCCCACCTCAGATTGCGGCCGATCTTCGATTCATTGGTCAGGATGGCTTGCCGTCCTGTCCAGGTATCCGAACGCAGAGGCTTTGAAACCTGCAGGATCAGCTTCGCCATCAGGACCTGCAGGCGGGAGCGCGGATCGTTGCGCTCAGAATCGCTGGGCAGCCCGCGCGGCCGACCGGCATAAAAGCCAGGAAATCCGTGAGTTACTTCCGGCACCTGAATGATCTCGATGCCAGGATCCGGACGGGTTTCCCATTCTCGTAGAGCCAGCGCCTGTTCCAGCAGCTTCTTGCAGGAGTCACAAACTTCTTCCTTCCGCCGGTACTGATTGACTTCCCTGCAACCGGGACACGGAGCCTTGCACCTACGGTTATGCATCAGGAATCCTTAAGATCGGACCTGAAGACAAAGTCGACGCAGCCAAATGAAGCAATTGTCAACAACTGAGCCCGTCTATCAGGTAGGATCACGGGGAGGTGCACAAACATATCATGATGCTCGAATAGGCACTCTCCGTAGTCTCCAGGCTCAGCGTCACGATTCCCATTCCAGTGCGTACACTGCACACAGAGCAGCGCCTTCGTTACATCACCTTGCACACACATTACTGTCTTGGACACGTCTTCCTCTTGTTCTTCGAATGGGCCCGCCTAGGAGAGGCAGGCCCAAATCTACTCGTCGGCCGGGCCGGCGCACAATTATTCGATAAATGTTGCAGTCTCAGTCGCTACCGGCGGAGTCGGTGCTCCGTTGGCCGCGGCATTGCGCTTTTGGCGAGGCTTACGGGTCGCCGGGGCTTCGGAACTCGCCGGGCTGGCGGCCTTCTTGCGGTTGGCGACGATTCCCTTGATCGTGTCAAGGGCCTGGTCGGCCGCCGCTAAATCGCTGCTCATGAAGAAGTTAATGATTCTCTGATTGTCGCTGATTGCTTTGGGCATAATGGTTCTCCTTTCTTTGAAGTTCCCGGCATGCCGGGTAATGCATACTCCCTCCCGGTAACTCCGGGCTGGTTCAAACACTGCTCCTTAGCTCCCGGTAACTCCGGGCTGGTTCAAACACTGTGCCGTTCCCGCATCAGTATCGGGCTTGATCACCAGCGCACACTCCCAGTAACCCTGGGCTGGTTCAAACACTGTGACACTTTCGGTGACGGGCGGAGTTCTCGTTCTTTAAGCATTTTGTTCTCCTATCAAGCCCCTCCGCATCCCTCTCGCTTAGCCGCCGAGGAGGCAGACTCTTCGATAAACTCTACGCTCGAATGATGAAGTATTTGACGTAGAGCCGTCCATTCTTCGTTAGCAAACGTTAGATCGCCACACTTCCCCGTGAAGTACTGGATGTGCTGGACTCCTGGTCGTATACCGCTGAACCAGCGCGTATGCGTGTGACCGCCGCACACCGTGTAGTAAATCCGAAAGTATCTCACTTACCTCCTTCGCTGCGCACACCTCCCAGTAACCCTGGGCTGGTTCAAACACTGCTCCAAGTTGGTTTGACCAACCGCAAAACAGTGCTCCGACCTCCCAGTAACCCTGGGCTGGTTCAAACACTGTGCCGAGCGTGGCCTGGGCGTTCGGGGCGATATACGTCCCGCTCCCGGTAAACCCCCGGGCTGGTTCAAACACTGTGCCACATCCGCCGAATAGTGCCAAGCTGGAGTCGTATTCTCCCAGTAACCCTGGGCTGGTTCAAACACTGTGCCGCGCGACGGACCCGCAGGCGCTGGGCGCACAGATTCACTCCCAGTAACCCTGGGCTGGTTCAAACACTGTGCCAGCCATGAGTTTGTAGCAGCCTTGCTGCTCTTCTCACTCCCAGTAACCCTGGGCTGGTTCAAACACTGTGCCGGCTGTAGCCGTAACAGTCTTTGCTTACTGCATTTAGCAGCCTTCTTGCGAGCGGTGCTAATCAGAGAGAACTTACCGCCCGCAAGAAAGGCCTCTAACATTAACTAACTACCACTGTTTCTTGCATTTCGAGCGACTCAGGCAATTTGTACATCAAGTCGTCGCTCGCGACTGATTCATCTGACACATTACTGGAGTCTCCCATCTTGAATGCGAGCAGGGCTTCCAGGGTTGCTTCCGGAAGTGCTTCCGGAGAAACCATAGCGACTGAGAGTCCCTCACGTTGTGCGGTGTGTTCAATCACTGTTTTCAGTGAACTGACACAAGCCATGCGACGATAGTTGTCCTGAGCGGTAAAACTCTTACGGGTTTTCTTCTGAGCAGCGAACTGCAGATCGCTGTCCAGCATGATAATGCGGCCGTATTTCTCGGTCAGTTGCTTGGCAAAGATGCGATATGCTTCCTTGCGCGCATACTGAAGTTTCTCGCGCCAGTGGAACTCCCAACCATAGAGATGGTGATAGCGTTCCTGATACTTGCTCAGCGCGGCGAACATAACCTCGTCGCCTGCCAGCCGATGCTTTTCAAGAGCAAGCAGAGTCTGCAGAAAACGTGTTGCACCTTTCCAGTTGGACACGAAGGACGTAACTTCCGTGAACCAGCTGGGAAGCATGCCGGTGTTTGCCTCGCGAAACTTCTGGATCTCGTCCCGAGCGATATCTCGATACTGATCGTAAATCGATCGCAACTCCTCCAGTTTCTTGAATTGTGTCACAAGTCCAGCTGCATCCCGGTGCGGAGCAACTCCCTTTCTCTTAGTGACAAATCCCAGATCATCAGGATCTCCCGGTAGAAAGAACTCGCCGGTGTCGCCGTTTGAATCCTTCCAGGACGCTACGCGCAGCGCATTACGCTCTGAAAGCGTCCAGCCGAAACGTATGGCGATCTCCGGGCGGGCCGTTGGACAGGGCTTAGCCTCCGGCATCCGCACTGTAATGTGCAGTTCGTAGACATCCTTGAAGGGCGCATATGTATTTGGAGTCTTCGTCTTTAGAATGTGTGCATTCCGGAAGCCAAGCTTCCGATGCATCAAGGTTGCGCCCACGATCTTGCCTTCAACAGGCAACGGCCGATCCATGTATAGAGGAAGCACCACCCAGTTGGCCGCCGCGTCCACCCGGAAGTGCACAGTTGTGCAACACCCTTTGTTTTCAGGCCGGCCAGGACGCGCCCGCCAGCCACGCCGTTCGGCGCGAGATTCAATCCACTTTCCCGGACGATTCGGATCGCGGTGCAGATTGACTGGATCGATTCTCATCAAAGGCTGTTTCAGGTTGAACACAGAAGCTGTCGAAGGACAGTCCTCATCCTTGCGCTTTTGGAACTGTACTGTAAGGTTTCCATCGCCTTTCCAGCCATGGAAGTTGGACGTTCCAGACCCTGGACGGGAGGCCATCACGGCGTTATAGTTACCCCAGTACAGCCCGCTTTCCTGGCGCGCCTTCTTGCTGGCGGCCTTCAGTTGATCCTTCAACTCCTGGATTTCAGAAGCATGCTCCAGTTTTAGTCTGTCGCGCTCAGCCTGAACCAAAGGAGCCTGGTACTTCAGCATATACTTCAGATCGGCGATCTTGGTCTGCAACGGGTCGATATCGATGTGAATGAACTTATACGGTACCGGCTTGCGTTTCTTCTTTCCGGTAATCTCCCTGGCGTTATCCAGCTCCGCTGTTTGAACCGCCGTCAATGGGAGATAGGAGTCACAAGCCTGCTTGAAGTAACTCAACAGGCTATCCCGTTCTTTGCTCTCAGATACCAGCAGGGCCACCGCGGCTTGTTTTGACTTCTTGATTTCCTTGTACTTATCTTTGATGGCCGACTGCAACCCGTCGTAACTGGCGATTACTGGAGATGAGATCAAGGCCCTGTATTTTACCAGAAACTCACGCTGGAGTTCGACCAGTTTATTCCAAAAGTCGTTGCGAAGGCGCATCTCCCGATAAGCGTCTTCCATACCTGAAATGGGAGCTCCGCAGCCGTAACGGAATACGCGAACAACTCCAGTGGGTTCGTGCCCAAACATCTAAGTGGCCTCCGATAGTAGCTTGTTGTGAGACTGCAACTCTACTTCAGCGGTGACAATTGTCACCTTTAATCCTTCTTTTTGAACACGGGCATCGAACTTCTTCTTGTCACGGGCGGCCTTGCTCTGACCATATCGTAGGCCGTCGACGTAGGCTAATGCCTCGATGACGCGGTACATGTGGCTCTTGCGTTCTTGCGTCTTTAGGGCGGCCATGTTCACGCTGCGCAAACGCCTCGTACGCGCCCTCACCTGACGAATGCCAGTTGCGATAATGTCCAACGTATACTTGGAGGCGTCGTTGTCATTAAGAATCGCGACGCCTTCGTTGGTAAGGCGGGCAATCAATGTACGGCGCTTGAAAATGCGCTTGATCAGTTCTAAGCTCCACACTCGTAGCAGAGTGCTGCCCGCAGGATAATGAGACCGCTCAGAAAGTAACAGCGTACTCACTACGCTATCCTTTTCTAGCGCATCGTAATCAAATTCATCCAAGCGTTCCTCGAACTCTTGAGATAGCGTAAGCTCCATCTGACAACTCCTTTTACTTACTCTCGATCAACTTCAGAAGGAACTCCATGTCCTCCCGGCATTGCTCCATGAACTTCCCTAGCGCATCGATCTCGGCGTCCTCCTGCTGTGACGCGGCGCTCAACACATAACCGTGCTTGTCGGCCTGTTCGCCCTTCCTGACAGGGATAAACTCGTGGTGTCCACGGCCCAGATCGATGACCCGGTCGTACATCTTGATCGCATGGGTAGTGCCCATGAACATCTCGTGTTTCGGCTCGTACGTCCAGGGACGGGGCTTATCGCCGATAACAGCTTGTAGCCGCCGGCGGATCTCATCGATCCTGGCATTGTCAGTTTCAGGCATCTAAATCCTTCTCTTTCAGATCGGCGGCGGCGCGTGCCTGCAGTTGCGCATGAGCCATTGTCAGGCCGATCAGATGTGCCCTCGTGCACATGTCCCAGGTATAACCTACGTCGAAGTACCCACAATCCTCGAATGTTATCCGAGGGTACTCTCCACTTTCTGTGTCCTTGACGTCGGAGACGAGCAGGCCAGTGCCTTCAGCTAGGAAGTTGCCCCAGGCGTGCGGATGCGTGATCGCTTCATCAAGATCAACGCAGTCTTCCGCGTCCATCAGATCAACGCATTGCTTGAATGTGAGCGGCGCCCGCGGTGTTTCATTGTCGTCCGCATCAACGATCGGGTTCTCGGCTGCCCACTCCGCCAGCTTCTGCTCAACCCACATCTGAACACGCTCGGAGGACCAGGTCTTGCCGCGCGGCTCGGAGGAACTAGCGCGGCACTTACTGCCGAAATAATCCAGTCCGCAGCCGGCTAGGAACGGTAGATCCACGGCCTGCGGCCACTCATAAGTCGCCTCGTCCAGGTCGCCGCAGACAAATAGCACGCCACCATAAATCAGGTAATCGACGTGATATTGCCAGGTCCCCGGTTTTCGCCAAAGGATCCGGGAGATCGGTGTATTTCCTAACGTGCCATGCGCGACCGTAGCCTGATGGTCTTTGAACCACTCAGCGATATCGAGGTCGTCCCTACTTGGCTTCACTGGGCGGCTCCGGCGCGGCAGTCTGCTCGAGCGCGATCTTCTTGCGCAAGGCATCGCACTCGGCGTTGAGAAGCTTCTTGTGATTCTTGGAAGTGGGAACTGTGTTGAGCTTCACCAGAAGTTGCTTTTCCAGGGCAGTCATGTTCGGCTTTGCGGCAAAGATCATACCGTCGCCGGTGTTCAGCTGTACGGGTGCTTCGCCATGCGCTTCGAGGACCTTACGTTCGGTTTCCAGGTCGCGATTATTGGCATTGAATTCAGTGAAGCGATCCGGATAACGCACGGCCAGCTTGGCGATGTTCTGCTGCATCAGGCTGGCGGCGGAAGTACCCAGCGCAGCGGCCCACAGGCCATTGAGATACCAGTTCATGTCGCCAGCTTCTTCTTGAGCGTTTACTTCATCGAGAGCGGCGCCGTCGAACAGAACGGATTGCAGGATATCGGCCATCTCCGCCAGCTCACTCTGCATGCCGGCGAACGCATGAATCAGCCGTAACAGGCGCGGGTCAGCGCAAATACGGGAGTAGACGTCCTTGGAATTCTGGTCCAGGTCATCCGTCCGGTCGAAGCCGACGGTTTGTGCGCCATAAAATAGGTGCTTCTTGAACAGATCGAATTGATACCCGAGGACCTGGCTCTGCTCGAGCAACGTTGACAGGTGCGCAATCACGCTCCGGCTTGTCAACAGCTCTAAGCGGCCGGTCGATTCGGTGTGAATGGCGTACTGGTGGTAATTCTCTGCCGTAACCTGGCTGACGTCGATCATGCTGCTTTCTCCTTGTTCCACATCTCGCTGTTGCAGATCTTGCAATACTGCCGGAGTCCATCCGGCTGGGCCATAGCCAAATGAAACTCCGTCTTTGGCCTCCTGCGGTCGCACCCGGGACAATACTTCTTGCCCGTCAGATCCAGTTGCGCGTTATTCAGTAACCGGATGTTACGGTCGCGCCTGGCATGCGACAGGAGATTCTCGTAATTACGCCTGGCTGCAGCCGTCCGTGTTGCTCCGCGGGCATCCGGCGTCCAATCTCGTTTCACGGTCATGCTTTACTTCTTCTTCTTCTGTTTCTGCTTGACCATCTGCACTCGTTCTCCACAGGCACCGCATTTCATGCGTGTGCCATTAGGGGAAACGGCCAGTATCGCTATATCGTATCCACAGGTACTACACACCTTACTCACCTTGTAGCGAACGCTCATCTGTAATCCTTTTGTGTTGTTGCCCCCCAAAGGGGGGAGCAGCTGGTTCTGTTGCCGAGCCCAGCTGCTGAAGCTCCGGTCAGGTCGCGCCTAAGCGGCGGCGGCCATGGCCAGCTGCGGAACATTGCTGTTGGCAGTTATGTGTTTACGCTGTTTGTCATCTTTGGAAAGCACGGGGTATCTATTCCCGCCCTCAATGACCAGGAAGTCGTCTTCCTGATTGCCTACCCAGATCCTCAACCAATCCCGTCGAAACCAAATACGCCCCCGTAAGATGGTGGAGGCGGCGAGGGTCGAACTCGCGTCCGAGAAAGGAGCAAACCTGGCTCAAGCAGCAATCTCAAGTGTTGAACTCTTTGCACCGGGGCGGTCGGGATTGCGCCCGCCGCCCCCAGGTGTCACGCTGTTTAACGTCTACTGTGTGTTCCGACGAAAGGTTTCTATTCAAGCCTATAAAGCCAACCACTTGTTTAGACGGGCAAGCCCATCAGCGTAGGGTGGTTCGCGCCCGGTTCCATCCGCGAGATTGCTTCCCGCTGCCTCACCGGAAACTGCCCAGGAAGATCGTCGGCTTCCGCAAGCGCGAAAGCCAAATTGGAGCGAACGGCGGGATTTGAACCCGCAACCGGTACCGATGTCGGCTGACCGTTACCAGCCCTCCCCGCGCGTCCGCGTCCGCACTCACCGTGCAGGAGGAAGTATTCATCGCTTTGCGTTCGCAAGCTGTCGGCACCAGGGAGATTCACCCGTGCGTTGTAAAAGGGGAGACGGGTGCCCTCGGTAGCCAACACGCATACCGGGGTAGAGCCGTCATAATGATAATTGTTTGGTATTAGGCGGCGGCCGTGGCGGATAGCCGGGCGCCGCTCTGAACCGGAATCATGGCCGGCTGCTCACTGAACGAGCGAAATGTCGAGCGCTCTGCTAAAATCGCATCAGCGCGTACGGCCAGCTCGGTACGATTGGTAACGCCCATCTTTTTGAAGAGGGTTGAGATGTACACTTTGATTGTGCCTTCGGTCAACGACTCGCCATTGCTCTTGTGCAGGAGATACGCAATCTCCTTGTTGATCTTTCCCTGCTGTATCATGCGGATCACGGACATCTCCCGCCGGGTGACGTGAAACATTCGAGGCATGGGTTGCGGCGCAGGCTTCTCAGCCCGGCATGCTGGACACACTGTGCACCTGCCGTAGGCTGGAAACTGACGGTCACACCGGATACAGGTCCGGGAACAATCTGGAAGCGTAACAGCTTCTTGGCTCAACATCTTACCTACCATACGTCCAGACTAACAGACTGTTAGTTAGAATGCAAGCCCTTTTTGCACCGGATTCGCACTTTATTTAGCACCAGGCGAAGCCATGGCACCAGCATCAGGATCGGAATGATCTCCATCGGACAAATGTGCATATATGTGCTCGTTATTCGGATTCTGGTGCGGGAACTGTCTCCTCATCAAGAGCTTCTGGCGGCTCGTCGGATAATAGCCATCGTAAGGCCATGCGGTAGCGATCTTCCAACCGGTGCAACTCGGCAATCGATGCTGCATCCATCGCCCACCAGTGTCGTTGTGGAGAAAGATTGTCGTGCAGGTCCTCCAGCTTTACAATGCGGGCAATTGGATTCTTCTTTGCCCGGAGGATGTAGTGTTTATAGGACTCGTTTTTACGCCGGGTTAGAGCATCTAACGCTTCCGCGACGACTTCTCCAAACGATGACCGAATCTCCTGCAGCGTCAGTGATGTATCTTCGACCGTATCGTGAAGCACTGCTACTACTTGAACGGTTTCGATTTCGCCGACCCTGCGAACCCGAAACATCACGGAAAGCGGATGAAGGATGTAGGGCTGCCCGCCTTTGTCCTGTTGATTGGCGTGATTGATCGTGGCCCAAAGAATCGCGCGCTCGAGTGTATTTGTCACACTGTACACAGTCATTTCGTGATATCTCCTAGTCGTTGAAAGTGCCCGCGGGAGTCTAGCGACACTAAGGTTCCAGCCAGCGTACCGGGCGCCACTCACCGCAGAGCGCGTTCGCTATGTCGTAACACCCCTCATAAGTGTAGTAGCGGTCTATGTCGTAACACTCCTCATAAGTGTAGTAGCGGTCTTCCCAGCTTGCAAATTCAAGCCATTTAGTTACACCATTTATGGATTTTGGGAGCCACAAGAACGCACGTTTATTCCGTGTGTCCCCAACATTGGGCCGTACTGTTTTATTCCATCTCACTGTTGTCCTCCATGGATACTGGGCAAATCAACTCGCCAGGGCCAGCGGTTCCGGCAAGCCCAGCCGGAGCGGGACCGGTACTGAGTCCAACAATGGAAATAGCGGTACCGGGAAGCCACGCACCACGGCGCAGGCTGCGACCGGCACGAAGACATAGTCGGGGCAGTCGGCGAATGCTTCGATTTCGGGACCGCAGGTAACAAAGGACTTACCTTCCGGATCATCCTCGATGTCGGCCGGGAGGTTTTCCAGGATCTGGTGCAACGCGTCAAAAGATACCAATCTGCCGTTCATATACGGGTTCCTCGCTGCAGGATAATCATGCCGGCGGTTCTGGAGTCCCACAGATATCGACCAAAAAGGCCGGAATCGGTCATTGAGATTAGAGCATTACTAAAAGAAAGCCCCTTATCGGGAGAACGATGGATCAGGAAGCTCTTGGGGGCGTAAGCTGAGATCGTTTCTTCCAGGTCATTCATCCGCTGCCTGCGATCCAGAGGACGGCTAGCAAACAGGACGAACAGGCTTGCACCGTCTCGTTCAGCGGCGCGCGCCACAACGGCGGACAGCTCGCTGACGTTAGGGCTTTCTTCGGTAGGATAGAAAACAATGGAGAATGGAGGACTGTCCACGTTCCAAGGAATCCTTTGTAATGCCTGTTTCGCCTGCGCGGGGGTTCCTTCCAGGCAGCGGGTAAACACCAGGCCTCGCCGCGGCACCAGCTCTTGCAAAGATTGCAGGATGCCGGGAGGTTCGGCGCCGGTGTATAGGATCAGGAAGTTCACGATTTCTCCTTCGCTTCCACTTCCTGCATCGCCTCGTCGATCAATAGCTCAACCTGCAGGGCGCCGGATGTGTAGGCATCCTTCGGATTGATTCCGTTAAAGGTGGTGGCGTCGTCTGGCTGGATGCTACGCATCGATCGCCATGCAATGCTGCGTAAGACCTGGTAAACCACACGATTGGCATAACGGTCAACAGCCTTTCGCAGGCGCTCTTGCGCCTCGCCGACGGCGCGGGCTTCGTTCAGATCCACGTTCGACAGGATACGGCGCATGGCCGCCGGCCGTTCTTCCACCATGGCGATCGCCAGGTTCAATGCTGTTGCTACGCTCATCTCTTTCTCCTTGCCTTGGCTTGATCCTGCCTCAGCTCGATTTCGCGATCGAACTTCGATCGCCATGCCTCAGCCCGGTCGCCGGTAATATCTGTCAGCATGTCCCGAAGGCCGAGCAGTTGATCCATTGTCAGATCCGATAACACGCGTTCTTCCATAGGAGCCCTTCACTGCTTGAACCGTGTGCTGGCGAAGCCTGTTGCACTCCGCCAGCACAATTCACTTGCGCCTATCCGGCACAAGTCACTTGCGTGGGTCGACCAGTTCTAAAACGGCACATCCTGATCCGGATCGTAGGCCGGAGCAGCAGGCGCAGGAGCGCGAGGAGCTCTCGAAGCTGCCGGCTTGGGTGCTGCCGGCGCCTTGGTGGCCGGCGCGGCCGCGGGTGCGGCACCTGTCGAATCCGACTTCTTCCCGATCAGTTGCAGACGGTCGGCCACGATCTCCGTGGAGTAACGGGTCTCGCCGTCTTTGTCGTAGGAGTGAGTGTGGATGCGGCCCTCGAGCAGCACCTGCTGACCTTTTACCAGATACTGGGCGATGTTCTCGCCGTTCCAGTAGGTCACCTTGTGCCATTCGGTCTCTTCCTTCCACTCGTCGCCGGATTTGTACCGGCTATTGGTGGCGACCGACATGGTGCATACGTTCTTGCCACTCGGGATAAACTTGCTCTCGGCATCTTTGCCGAGCGTTCCCAGAATAATCACTTTGTTCATGCTTGCGGATGACATCGTTGTTACACTTTCCTTTTACTATTGAATTAAGCTGCTTCTGCGTGTTGCTTGACTGCTGAGCCTTCCGCGGAAATGGCGGTTAGATCCTCCAGGCTCAGACCTTCCTGTTCCAGGAGAAATATCAGATCGCCGTCGTAGTCCACCCGGAGAACATCGCCGGGGCTGACCTGCGCCGTGGCTACCAGGTTAGAAAAGGCCGGTACTAAATGCTTATCGATGGCACGTTTCAGGTGCCGCGCGCCGTAACGGGCGTCGAAACCTTCCTTCAGGATGAATTCCCTGGTGCTGTCCGAAAGGACGAAAGCAAACGGCCGGACGCCTCCCAGCGTGCGAATAGAAACGTTGGCGAGTTCCAGATCCAGGACCCGGTTCAAATCCTGGTGGGTCAGGGAATGATAGACGAGGGTGCGATCGATGCGGTTCATGAACTCAGGCGTGAACTTTCGCCTGGCCGCCTCTCGCGCTATCTTTTCCAGCTTGATGTCGGTCGCACTGGCATCCAGCTCCGGCGCCTGCGTGAAGCCCAGGGGGTTCTCCATATAGTCGGCCATCTGGCGCGCGCCTAAATTGCTGGTCATGAAGATCATGGAACGTGAGAAATCTACCCTGCGGTTGTCGCCCAGGGTGAGTATCCCCTTGTCGAGAATGCCCAACAGCAAGTTCCACATGGTGTCGCTGGACTTCTCGATCTCATCGAAGAGCACAAGGCTTATCTTGGTATTCTCGGTATAGTTCTTTTCCAGGACTTCCTTGCTCAACAGAGGATGTGTTTCGCGATGGCCCAGGTAGCCGGGAGGCGAGCCGATCAGCTTGGCGATATCGTGACTGTGCGCAAACTCAGCGCAGTCAATCTTGATCACGGCCTCAGTAGTCCCGAAGAAATACTTAGCCAGCATTTCGGCTGTATGGGTCTTGCCTGTGCCGGTGGGCCCAAGCAATAGCATATTCGACAGTGGGCGCCCGGGCTGGGAGAACCCTGCATTGAACACCTGAAAGACCTTGACAATGTCTTCCATGGCCGCATCTTGGCCAATGACATTATCTCGCAGATAATCCAACAGAACCTGCGAGGATAGCCCGAGGACTTTCGGATTTAGGACTTTAAGCATGGTGTAGCTCCTTCATTGCCCTGCACTCCAGCGATATGCTGGCGGGCGAGAAAACTGGACATTACCTTGCCGTCGATCGAAACGCGGCCGGTATAGTCGCCTTGACGACTGGAAAACTCCCAGGCCACCTCGTGGCCCTCCTGCGCTAGCCTGGCGAAGACCGAGGCCTTCGACTGATTCTGTTCTACCCAATGTCCGCCCAGCGCCTGGATCGTGCGTAGGCCGGTTCCGGTACGTGCAGACCAGGTGGCGAGGCGTGGCAACTGTGGAAAGCTCATCTTGGTTACCTGGCACCTGGAGCGCGATCCCACCCAACGCAGGCGCGCAGGCAGGTATCCCGGTCCGCCCGGCTCAACCCGGAATCTTCACGGCGGCCCAGATTGAAGCAGACGTTCGAGCAGCAATGGCCGGCGGTACGCAACAGCGAAATCCGCAGGTCTTTTTCCTTGAGCAGGTCTTGCGCTTTCTTCAGTTTCAGTTGCAACCTGTGTAGCTTGAGCTCGTTGGTTAAGGTACTCATACTAGGTTCCTATGGTCGACTGCTTCGGATACAGGCCACTGTCTGCCTCGTCCTCGGCTGAAGCGTCTCCTACCAATTCAAACGTCAGACGCCGGCAGGCACATCCGTCTGCTTCGACGAGCTTTTGGAACTGACGAAGTTCATTGTCCGAGCAGTGAGAGCTATCGTTGTAGAAGGACAGAATGGTCTCGTCACTGGAATCTTCCGGTACCTGCACCGTGAGTAGGAATGAGGCACGGAGCACCACGGTCTTGATCCGGTGTACACAGTCTCCAAAATGAGAGTGCCCTACCGGAGCCCGGCAGTAAGAACATCGCTTAGATGCGTCACTCGCCTCAGTCTCTGTAACAGTGAACGTTTCAGGATGCACCATGGAAAGCTTCCTTCACTGCTACACGCAGCAGGTTGCGGACGGCCTCATCGAAATCCGAGGAACGCCCCGCGCTGGATGGCTTCCAGTTGGCCAGTCTGGTAAGCAATAGAGCAACATCGTTGAGCTGTTCGGCGGCGCCGGTCGCATACGATCGCTCGTACGAGCCCATCGCTGTCATGTGTACGTCCAACGCCACACGCAGGAGATCGAGCTCCCTGGGTCTTGCTTGCGGTTCCGTCATTGTGGCAGCACCAGGCCGGCAGCCTTGGCCCTCTCAGCCAGGCTCTCCGATTCCACTTTGCAGGCGGAGCACAATTGCTTGTTGCGGGAAATCGTCTTGCCGCACTTGCAGTGCTGCTGTATGCCGCGGTGCTCCATGTAGTGTCGGAAGCCACGGGAGACCTTCGTCTGATCAATCTCCGGCGGCGCTTGCGCCTTCACATGGGGATTGTCCGTGGGCTTCGGCGGCGCCAGATGGTTGGGAACCATCAGGCCTCCGTCGGGCAGCTGCGTGAACGACGCATTGATGGCGGCGCGAATGTCTGTGTTTGGCATATTCCCTTTCCTGTCACTTACTCTGTTAGTATTTGCCACCACGCTCTGCGCATTGCTTCGCTTTAACCATGCGGTCGGCAGTTGCTTTACCAGCCATTAATTCTGCAAGATCATATAGTTCGACCCATAGATCTTCAGGGTGTTCCACGTTGTGCTTATGCACAATGAAGGCGGCGCAATCGCAACCAGCAGTCAAACGCTCTAAGTCGGTTAATAACTTGTTGGTGGTACAGTCCGAGAATGCGACTGAATCACCAACAAATGCGTAGCAAGGATCATGCGGATGCAAACCCTTCGCTCGATCAGCTAACACCTTGCTCTCAGCTAGTTTCACATCCGCTGCTTTAGAGCGAAGGTCTGCTGTTTGACCTTTAAGCTCCGCAAGATAATACTCAAGATGGGCCAAGTTTAGGCGCGAGGCGTCATTGTACGCTTCAACCTCAGCCGCGTCTCGGTTAATAATACTAGTTATCTGTAGAAGAGCCGCGTCCGCCGACGGATCAGTCGATTTGTCTGCTCCGCTGCAAAGCAGGCAAGTAGCTAAAGCAACGGTAGGCATTAACATTGACCGAAACACGCCTACCCGGAGAACATCACGTTTCATGAAACGATCTCACCTTTGTCACCACCTACGATGACGGCAATCAAGTCAGCCAAGGTGATCCTTCCCTGCTTATATGACTCTCCAGCTTCCGCTACTTCTCTGCTGTACTCATGCTCTTCCTTAACCTGCTGTTTGTGTTTGGTTAATATCAACATACGCATACAATTAACTCCTTGTGCCGTTTGCTAAACGTTGCAGAAATCATGAGTCAACGCGAGAGGAAAGCAATACCGTTGTTCCTTTTCGCAGCGCAGCATGGGCTCTCCGATCATCTTGACGGACACCATGGACTGCAGCTTTGACACGGTCCACCAGGTCATTTCCTCCCAAACTGAATAAAAGTCTGTAACGGTAAAGTCCTGGGTGTATCCGTCGATGAAGGTAATACGCCAGATCTGCTTCATACTAAAGCGTCTTGTGACAGGGTTGCTAACGCCATGTCACTTCCCTTGTCCTGATGAAATGACTGGAACACGCCGGCCCGGGGAACGCCGCGCTCGGTAAGCGCCAACGCATTGACCTGCGCGACGCCGCCTTCCAGTTCGGCGCGGTGATCCCAGATGAACTGTCTTTCCGCGTCGCTGATTGCGAAACTGCCAACTTCGCCAACTTCACCATCAGTGCCTGCTACCCGCAGAGCGCCCAGGGAATTGGCGTACTTGCCGGTGCCTTCCACGAAGCCGACGACCCGTAAGTCGTAAGCGTCGCTCACCTTTACCTTGACCAAGCGGCCCGGCTCGGTGCGGGAGGCCACTACAACACCTTCACTGAAAGGCAGCCCGCGTTTATCGGTCACCACACGGTCGAAGAATGTCTCCGGCCGCTCATTCCGCCGGGACGTCTCGGCTACGTGCCAGTTCCGGTTATACTGCCGGATCTCCGTCACGACTTCTTCAAGCAGCTCGCGGCGCCGGTCGGCGTCCCAGCTGCTGACATCGCGGCCCTTGTACTTGACGATGTCCCAGGCGTAGGTCTCTGCATTGCCGTGCTCCTGCTGGTACTGCCGTGCCTTGTCCGGGCTCGAGTTGAGAATGCCCGACACCTTGGCTACACCATCCACGTGCACGACTTCGGTCTTCAGCACCGTGCCGTTTAGCCGCGGACCGGGAAACAACCGCCGGCAAGTCCAGAGAGGAGACTCGTTCTGCAGGAACTCCAGACCGGGCAGCTTGTCGTAGTAGCGATTATCGCTGTCCCGATGCGAACGCATATGCGCTCGGAAGTTGTCGATCTTAACGCCTGCCAGGGAGCCGTCGTACTTGCGACTGACAATGAAGCCCTTGGGATCCAGGGTGCTCAGCCAGGCGCGATCCTTGAGGATCATCGCCGGCTTCTCGACCAGCACGGTGCGATCGATCTGCGGCACCATGAAACGGCCGCCCTTGCCCTCTAGCATGATCCCGTTGACTACCGCGTATCGCCGTCCACCGAAGGGACCACTACAAAAGTGGATCTCAAAAGGTCGCGGCCGCGGGGAGTATTGCTGCGAAGGAACTCCCGTAACAGCCAGGTCGAAGTGCAACCCTGCCTTATCAGCATCATGGCGGTGGTAATCCGCTGTTTGGACGGAGGTTTTTCCACCGATCTTGACCACGGCGGGCCCGTGAAATAACAACGTCTTGGTACCCTTACCATATCCTTCCTTGATCTCTCCAGAGAACCCATCCACCAGATGGGGTTCATTCTCAATAACCAGCCGGCGATCCTGTTCTTCCGGAAGGCCATTCTTGAGGGTAAACTTAGCACCCAGTTGCGGATTCGCGCTAGCGCCCTCAATCACCGCACCGTCTGATGTGGTTTTGGCCAGGCGGCGGACTCCCAGCATGGTAGCCAGGCGCGGTCGGGCGGCCGGAAGGGCGGACTTTACTGCTTCGCCGAGCGCGATGGGAAGCACGTCTGGCAAAATATCAATCGCGGTGCGCCCGAAAGCGAAGGCGAAACGTTGGAAGAAGTTCATATGTAGGATCCAAATGATTCCAGTCCGTCTCCAGGCTGTCGATATCGTCAAGGATGTCAAGGACTAGGGAACTTGGACTACTGCGTCGCTTGTTCCACCGGCGATTCCATTTCTTACGACCGGGGCAGCCAGAGGACATGTAATACGTGAGAGCCTGCTTTACGAACTCCAGGCTCGTCAGTTCTGTATCGCACGACCATCTTCCGCGAACCCTTATAAAGGACAACTCGCCGAATCCAAAGCCGGGCGCCCACCAGTGAAAGCCGATATGCTCGGATCCCCAGTCATGCTGGCGCTTGCTACGATAGTTCCGGGACAAAGTAACCCGGCGGAAATTGAAGGTCATACCAGGATCATGCCGTCGCAGGTCAACTGCCTGATGGTCACAAATGAAGCCGTAATGTAATCGTTGTTGTGGCCTCCCTGAATCTCGACAACGAGAGTCTTCCCCAGCTCGCGGCAGACCACTAAGGCGTCCTCAAATGACGAGGCTGCAAAGGTAAAGTCTCCGTCTTTCCTGTGATCGTCCCAGGATTTGTATCCCGGACCTTGACAATCCAGGGAATGGCCGGTAACGGCTGCTTTAAAGATGAACTTGGTGGTCAATGGATTGTCTCTTTCGGATTCTGCTTGGACTCTGCTTCCTGAAGAACCTTCTCGAACTGCCGGTGGCCGCAAGCCCAGCACAAACCGTCAGTAATGCGGGCGTCGCACATTTCACACCGGTCGTCGTCATCGAATTGCGTTGCAAATATGTTTGGCATCGATTGCTCCTAGCAGTAACGTTTCTCGGTCAGTAACGCGCTCTCAAACGCTTTCAGGGCTGTTTTACCGCAGCCGACCTGTTTATACACGCCGCACTCGAGGTCGGAATAGTCGGTCAAGGTCACGTACCAGTCGTGCAACAGATAACAGGCTTCAGCTTTCCTAAATGGTGATCGGGATTCTGTCCACTCCTGCATGCGACTTAGTACGTCGGTTTCAACTGCCACCGTGTCCATTACATAGCTCCTCAAATTAAAGGGGGCGGGGACGCTGCCAGCTTCGTGTATGTGATTCACTTTGATGGGTTACTGCCTACTCCGGCCGGGCACATGCACCACACAAACCGTGTCCGATAACAGCCGCCGCTCGATACATCCGGCGCGCTGTGTTTCCTTCCATCATTAGCCGCCACTTTATTGCGCTGGACTTGTGCGTCCCCTCTTGGTTATGGCTTCTCGTTAGAACTCTGCCGCAACGTGTAGCTGCGACTTATCCGCTTCCCGCCAGTAACGGCGGAAGTTCAACAACTTCAAGGACAGGTCGCCGATGCTGGCTATACCCAGCAGGGCTATCACTTCCAGAGCCCAGGTCGCCAGCATGCTTAAAACGAAGCCGGCGGCCACACTGGCCAAAACGTAGATCTGCATATCCTTCAGGCCGCGGATCTTCCACTGGCTCAATAACCAGGTGATAGAGATGGAGATCATTAAGGGAGGCCAGAGCCAGGAGAATCCGACGACCAGGGAAGTATCCAGGATGGATTTGCCGAAGACTTGCCACATGTTCCATTGCCGGTGGCGGCGGCGATTGACAAAGACACTTGCGCCAAAAAGCAGGGTGGCTAAACCGCACCAATACGCTTTCCATTTCATGGAGTGTTCTTGGTTTCCTTTCGGGCTGCAAACTTGATCAGGTCCAAGATCTGCAGGCACCCCTTCCGGATAAACTCGGGCGGCGCCTTGTCGACCAGGTCCTGCAGCTCATCGTTGGTCACTGAAGACAGCAGTTGCATACACAACTGCACGCGCTGCGCTTCTTCAGATACAGGATGCAGCTGGCTGATGGGCGTATCGTGGGGCATATGCGAATTGTCTGGCACGTGTTTCATTGGTGTTCTCCTAAGCGGCCAACTTGATCTCAGTATTCCGGCGCAACTGCGTAAGCGTGGGACGTTCTATATGTCGCTGGTAACATAGCTCAATAGCTGCATTCATCTCTTCGCGACTCAGATCGGAAAGCTCCTTCTGGAAGTAGATACCCTCCTCGTCGCAATCCGCTGTAATCAAGTCACCGGTGGTAAAGCTCTTGCCGGTCAACAGATTGGCCAATGGAATCGACAGCCGGTTGGTCAGCACCCGGATCAGGTGCCGCGCACCCAAACTGGGGTTCTTGGCAGCCTCTTCGAGGATCCTACGCTTGGCTCCGGCGCACACAGAAACCACCAGTTTCGCCTGCCGAACCGAGCTGAAGGTAATGAGATCTTGCAAAGATGCCAGTTCCACGTCCAGGATCCTGGCCATATTCGCCTCGCTCAAAGAGTGAAACGTGATCTCGCGATCGATCCGGTTGAGGAATTCCGGAGTGAACTTCTTGCGCAGGGCAGCCTGGCCTGCGTGCATGATCTCCTGGTCCAGGGCTTTCGCATCAGGACGATACAGCCCCATCTTTCCCTGTGCCAGCTTCTGCATGTCGCTCGAGCCCAAGTTGCTGGTTAAAAACACCAGCATGGGTTCAAAGTCGAGGTTCTCGCCCTTGCCGTTCATCAGGCGCCCCTCGCTCAAGGCCGATAGCAGCGTGATCCAGATGTCGTTGGAGGCCTTGTCGATCTCGTCGAAGACCAGAATACCGATACCGGAGTGCGCAGTCAGCTTGCTGAAGGTGCTCTTGGTCAGCAGCGCCGCCGTGGTGTCGTGTCCCACGTATCCGGCGCCGGCTCCCAGGAGCGTACTGGAGTTGGTTTCGCGCTGCATGGAAGCGCAGTCGACTATCAGCAGGTGCACTCCCTGCTTGGCGCCACCATTCAGGAGTTTCGCTAACTCCTTAGGAAGCAACGTCTTGCCGACTCCGGTGGGACCGGTGAGCAGAAACGCGCCGGCCGCCATTCCACTTGGACGAAGGCCTGTCGAGTATTGCTGCAACACTTCACTGACAGCGGTTACCGCTTCATCTTGTCCGATAACCCTGCTGCGCAGGTGATCAGCGATTATCGCGGCCGAACCGCTCAGCTGGTCGCCGCGTAACCGGCGTTTGGTGCGATGAGTCTTCACAATGGCGCCTCGGGAAAGCACCTCGAGGGTGGCGGGAATTAGATCCTTCATCCATTGTTAGTATCGCCAGTTTCGGACCCGATTGTCAACTAACAGTTAGTTAGGTCTTCGGTGTTGAGCGCAGGGAACGCGCCAGTTTCATCCAACCACCACCATATCGGTCACCCGCTCCAGTTTCATCCAAGCGCGAACTTTATCCTCGGATCCCCAGGCCCTACTGGGCGCATGGTTGACCATCCACCGGTAGATTTCCGGCAGCTGCAACGCCGTTTCGGTATCCACCATGACGACAGCCCGCAGGTTGTTCGAAAGAATTGCCAGCCAGCCGCTGCCGGGCGCAAATCCATAGTCGATATAGAGGCGCACCGTGTCCCTGTGGCGCTCCGGCAATCCGGAGTAGTCTATGAGTACTCCGTCCACCAGACGTCCGACACTGGAATCCAAAGCAGCGAACGCGCAGACGTTCACATCATGCGATCCGCCGCAAATCAAACAGCCAATTGCCATTATCTACTCCTCTACCCGCTCGCCATCAGGCAGCGGATACTGCCAGAATCCATACTGGTCCAACATGCCATAACCGCACGTGATGAAGCCGTGAATACCAGTAGAACAGCTGGGCTTCGCCCCGGCCGCCAGAAGCTGCCTGGCGCGTTCCTCGCGCTGCTCGACAGGAACTGCAAACGCAGCTTCCTCTTCGGCAAGCGCATATTC